>ERZ827528.18-NODE-18-length-236350-cov-13.285436_pt1 | contig 236350 bp, 179 predicted proteins | sample MGYA00519768_ERZ827528 | MGnify/ENA primary metagenome ERZ827528 (study PRJEB31778, sample SAMEA3449343) | human gut metagenome | biome: human gut; feature: human-associated habitat; material: faeces | place: United Kingdom | collected 2010/2012 ...
TAGGAAACGTGAAAATATGGAAAAAATTGAGTGTTTATATGATGATAGCCTAGATAGTGAAATCTAGGCTATTTCTATTTTATTTCTAATTCTTCTTCAACTTTTATTTTTTCTTTAACTTTTTCTCTAACGCAATCTTGAATTGATGCTAGTAATAGTGTAATTTCTGTTTCCACTTTTTCTAAATCTTCTTCTTTTACTTTTCCACTTTCAATAGCACTAATTCTCTTAACTGCCTCTAATGATAATTCTTTAGAATTATACTTATTCAAATCCTCTATAAAATTCTTATATTTAGGTTCTTTTATTAACTCTTCTAAATAATCTTTTTCTGCTTTTAAGAATGTATCTCTTAAAAAAGCGATTTTTCCATTTATATTATTTTCATTCATATTCTATTCCTCCAATTAATTTATTTATATGTTTTATCTTATCCATTCTTCTATTATTTCTTTAGAAATGTTTAGATTTCCTCTTCCAATACCTATTTCTATATCTGGTTTTGGACTTCCATGATAATCACTTCCACCACTAATATATAAATTATTTCTTCTAGCATAATCTACTAAAATATCTTTTTTATTATCGTCAGCTGAAGATGGGTGGAAACATTCTATACCATCCAATTCTGCTTCTTTTCTTAAATCATCAATAAAACCTATTGTATCTTCAAATTTATATTCAAATGGATGTGCTAAAAATGCTTTTCCTCCTGCTTTGTGAATAATATCAATAACTTCCCTGTATGGTGGTCTAAATTCTATATGATTCATGAAGTAACTTCTTTCTGGATTTGCTAAGCCTTTCCTAAAAAATACACTAAATGATTCTGTAAATTCTCCTAATATTTTATGATTTTCATTATGTTTTATCAATTCTTCATAAATCGGTCTTTCTACATATTCGGATGCTTTCTTAGGCTTTCTTATTTTACTTTCATCATATATTAATCCGTGCTTATCACATATATCAAATAACCTTTGTCTGCATATCTTTTGCTGTTCTCTTAATTTGTCATCTGAATAATATTTTTCGCACCATTGATTAATCAGATTTGGATTTATATTATAGGCTAATATTTCAATATTTTTATTTTGAAATACTGCATGTAATTCTGAACCTTTTATAATTTTACCGCTAAAAATTTTATTGTATTTTAATGCTTCATCATCATATTGCTTACAAGTATCATGATCTGTTATCGATATATATTCTAGTCTTCTTTTTTCACACATTTTTAGTACTTCTTCTACCGTTTTATCTCCATCTGAATATATTGTGTGCATGTGTATATCTATCATACTATTCATCTCCATTCAATATTTTATTTATCAATTCAGTCAATTCTGGAATTTTATATATTCTGTGATAACCATCAAAATGATTATAATATTTTAAATATATACCTTTTGACTTCGTATCTTCTATAAATCTTTTAAACATTTCTTCCTTTGGTTCATCTTCATCTGAATATAAGCAATATTTAACTTTTACCTTTTCCTTTATAAAATCTAATTGTTCTTGTTTACAATATGCTTGTTCTTTAACTTTTACAATATAATCATTTCTGTTGCTTGGAATATTATAAACAGCACCTGGCGCAACTGCTATATATGCTTTAGGTATATAATTCATTTCCTTACAAAATCTTATAAAATATGCATTACCTATTGAATGACCTATAACAATACTATTTTCATTTAATATTTTATTATCAAGATATACTTTTAAAATCTCTTTAAATTTTTCGTAACTTGAATCTGCTCTAATAGGAAACTTTGGTAGTATTACTTATATACTTCGTTTATTAAAGTTCTCTTTAATATCTTGTCCCCAAATATTTATTGTATCCCCATTTAATGAATGTAAAACAAATATATTTGTTTTTTTGTCTATATTCATATTAATCAATTCTCCCCTTCTCTTTAAAATGTCTACTGCTTTTTCTCTATGTAATTCTTTTATTATTTCAATCTTATTTCCATACTTTGCAAGTTCATCTATGTTAGTAATCATTTCTGGACAATAATTATCATTACTATCTTGTAATGTGGCTGCATAGACTATTTTTGAAAATTCTTCATATAAAATTGCTCCCATACACATCATACATGGTTCACAAGATACATACATTGTCGCACCTTTCAAATCTCCATATAAATTTTTATTTTTAGAAGCACTTTCAATTGCTTCTAATTCAGCATGAGAATACATACTTGTTTCCATTAAAGTTTTATCATCACTTCTACCAATTATTTCATCATCTTTTACTACAATAGCACCATAAGGATATTTAGCATTTTTGCTTATTTCTATTGCAATATCAATATAATATTTGTCTTTTTCTTTATTTCTTATATATTCAAATAATTTTTTAAATTCTTCATCATGTAATAATAATCCTTCTGCTTTATCTTTAACCATTTTTCTGATTCTTCTTTTAATTCCCTTATCGCTCCATCAATTACACTTTCTCCTGCTTTTATATGTCCTGCTCCAGATATGTCCCAGCAATTAGGGTGTGATTTCTTATTCGCACTTCTTTTTTGTAATAATAATTCATTTTTGTCATTTACAATCCAAACATGTGCTGTTCTATGAAAATCGCCTTCTTCATGTGCTTTCTCCTTTTCTTTTATTTGTCCTGTTGGATTATTATTTTCATCAAATATATCTATATATTCCATAAGCTCTCCTCTTTCCTTATTGCTATTACTATATCACAAATTCCTTAATTATTCCATAGTTTACATTTATTTCTATTGTTTTTCATCGTGGTAGGGGTATTTTACTGGGGTAAAGTACAAAAATAAGACTACTTATTTTCTTGTAGTCTTACTCCTATCTATATTCTATAATTTAATTTTTATTTACTTGTTTCGGGTTATGAGCTTGTAAGTGTTGGTATTGTTGAGTTTTGTGTAATTGTGTTATGTTTTGTTGGAGTACGGTAATTGATAATATTTGGGATTGTTTGTTTGGGTTAAATTGTGTTTGATTTTGGGTGTTTTTGTGGAGAGTGTGACCAAAGTGTGACAAAGAAACCGTAAAAAAAGGATAGTCTACTACTATCCATAATACATCTCATTAAATTATATTACTATCATCATAATCTGGATATGTTTTATCATATAAATCCATATTATATTCCTTTCATATTCTTCAATTTATTCCATTCTTCTAATGTTATTAAAACATCTCTTGGCTTACTTCCCATATAACCAGATATTATACCTCTTTCTTTCATTTGATCTATTATTCTTCCGGCTCTCGCATATCCCACTTTAAACCTTCTTTGTATGAATGATGTTGTAGCTTGTCCGGTTTCTATTACACATTCTATTGCCTCTAATAAGAATGGATCTATTTCATCCTCTTCAAATTCAATGTTATAGTTTTTAACAAAATCATTATCATTTTCATTGACCGATTTTAATAGTTCTGTACTATAATACAACTCATTATTGATTCCTATTTCATTCATTATATCTTCTATTTCTTTATCACTAATATATGGCGTTTGAACTCTCCTTATTTTGCATTCACCTACTTTAGAAAAAAGAATATCTCCACACATTAAAAGTTCTTCAGCTCCTGCTACATCTATTATAGTTTTTGAATCAATTTGTGATGGTACTTTAAAAGCTATTCTAGAAGGTATATTTGCTTTTATTACCCCAGTTATCACATTTGTAGACGGTCTCTGTGTAGATATAATTATATTTATTCCTGATGCTCTACACCTTCGTATAAGTCTTTGTATATATATCACTATTTCTTTTTCTGTCTCCATCATTAAATCATAGAAATCTTCTATAATTGTTATAATTCTTGGCAATTTTTCTTCGGATATTTTATTATAGCTATCTATATTATCAACTTTTTTCTCTTCAAATGATTTATATCTATTAGTCATCTCTTGTATTAAATATGCTAACATTCCAATAGCCTTTTGCGGCTCTGTAATAACCGGAATCAATAAATGTGGCAATGTATTAAATCTTTGAAAATTAGTTTTTCTAGTATCTACTAAAACTAACTTTACTTCCGATGGTTTTAATTTATATATAATATCCACTATAATTGTACTTAAAAAATTACTTTTTCCTGTTCCAGTAGTTCCTGCAATCAATAAATGTGGCAATTGTGTTAAATCTTCAAGTATAATATTATCATTAAAATCCTTTCCTATGATTATAGGAATTTTTTGCTTAGATTCAATAAACTCTTTATCTTGAATCAAATCTCCTAACATTAATATCTTATCTTTATTCTTTATTAAATGTATGCCTAAATAAGCTGTTCCGTTAATCGCAACTTGAAACTCTACATCTATTGCATTAAAAATCATCATCAAATCATCTTTATAACTTTTTATTGTACTAACTTTATTCTTACATTTTAAATCAATCACATATGTCATAGAATTAATACCTACATATACATCTTTACAATCTATATCAATTCTATAATTTTTAAAAAATTTTTCTATCTTTTCCTTTTCAACTTCATAATTTATTTTACTTACCTCATTATTTTTTATTAATATTTCACTATTAGGAAATTTGTAACTAATATCTTCCATATTCTTTCTTCCTTACTATTTAAATAAATCCCATATATTAAAACTTGTTTTATTGTAAATCTTATTATATGCTGCCTTTTTAGGATTTTTAATCCATCCACTTCCCTTTTTTCCATATCCGGGTATTATAGCTCTTTTTACACTTCTCTTCACTCTTCCTGTTGTCCTTGCTGCTATACTCTTTTTTATACTTGGTTTTCTCATTCCAAATTTCATAAAATCATCTCCATTTCATCATGATTTTTTATATTTTTTATATCCCAAATAACTTCCTCCACCTAATAATCCTATTGTTATAACTCCTGCTAACGGATTCGAGTCTTCTTTACTATCTGTTGTAGTATTATTAGTAATATTGTTTTTGCTATTTGTTGATGTCTTTATTATAGCATTATTTTCTACTTTTGGTGATTCTTTTATATTTATTTTTATTGTACTTGTTTTTCCGTTAGAGCTAGTTGCGATTATATCTACTGTTCCATATTTTTTTGCAACAACTTCTCCTGTTGTGCTAACTGTTGCAATACTTTCATCACTCGATTTCCATGTGATATTTTTATCAGTTGCATCATTTGGTGTTACTGTAGCAGTTAACTTTTTACTTTCTCCCTCTTTCATACTTGTTACATTCTCATTTATTTTAATATCTGTTACTACTATTGTAGTTGGTACTGTAGATGTTGTTTTCGTACTTGATGATGATGAACTAGATGAGTATGGACAAACCCCATTAGTATGTAAGTGAGCTGGATGTCCTCCACAATGATAATGATAACTTCCTAGTCCGCTTTTATTTTTGTTATCTTTGTGTCCACCGCTTGAATCTGTTCTTCCAGAATGGCCATATGCATTAACTCCTATTGATATTATGCTTAAAGCAATTAATAAAATTGATATTATTTTTAACTTATTTTTTCTCATATATATCCCCCTTAAATATAATATTGGTAGTGTAAACTAATTTTATATTATATTTAGTTGCACCCTTGTATTTTCAAGGTTTATATCATTTTTTTACAATTAAAAATGATACCCACTCTTTTTATGGTATAATTGTTACAATGAATAACCAATAATTATCATAAAGGAGTGGTGTATCATGTATATAATTATACCTCTATTATTAGCTCATATTCAAGAGCTAAATAAACAAATTTTATTTTTATTCAAATTTATTGTTAAAAATATACCTTTAAACTTAGAAAAATCTAAAGATGATTCTTTATTTTCTCCTAAATACAATAAATTAAAAGTTGATAAATTGCCTTTGATTAAAGTTCCTGAAAAGAAAGATTACAAGCAACTTTTAAATCAATATCTTAAAGAACATGATAAGCCTTTGAAACCTATTAAATCTCGTGGTAAAAATCCTGTTCTAATGATGTTCACTGCCCTTGTTGTAATGCTCCTCACACATATATCTATGACAATACTGGTTGTCGTGGTCAATTTTTATGCAAAGTTTGTGATACTCATTTTAATCGTCAAAATTATATTGATAATCCTCCTGAACTTTGTTGCCCTCATTGTGGTAAAGCCTTAGAACTTAAGAAAAAACGTAAATTATTTAATATTCATATAGGTACTAATTCTAATTGTTCTTATTATCAAAATTCTCTCAATTCTTTATCTAAGGACAATTTAGCTGAGTATCAGGCTAAACCTGAAAAATTTAAACTGCATTACATATATCGTGAATTTAAACTTGACTTTTTTAAGGTTGATTTATATTCTTTACCTAAAAATGCCTTTAGTCTCCAATTTCGTAAGTTTTCTCCTCATGTTATGGGCTTATGTCTTACTTATCTTGTTAATTGTGGACTTTCTACCCGTAAAACTAGGGATGTTATGCGTGAAGTTCATGGTATTAAAATCTCTCATGCTCAAATTGCTAATTATGCTTCTACTGCTGCATATTGTGTCAAGCCTTTTGTTGATTCTTTCGATTACAAACCAACTAACTACTTAGCTGCTGATGAAACTTATACTAAAGTTAAAGGTTCTAAACGTTATGTTTGGTTTATTATGGATGCTATCAAAAAATCTATTCTTGGTTACAGAAGTTCTGATTCTCGTGATACAACTCCTTGTATTTTAGCTATGCGTATGGCTTTTGATAAGTTAAAACCTTTCCTGGCAAAGCTCTTAAATTTGTTGCTGATGGCTATACTGCTTACAAGCTAGCTGAGCAACAATTCGCTTTACATGGTATGCATTTTGATGTTACTCAGGTTATTGGCTTAACTAATGATGACCCTATCTCTACTGAGTATCGTTGGCTTAAACAAATTATTGAAAGACTTAATCGTACTTTTAAATTTTCTTACAAAGTTACTAATCGGTTATGGCTCTGATGATGGTGCTAATACTCATTTATGCCTATTCGTTGCTTATTACAACTTTTTAAGACCACATTCTTACACCTACTGGAAACCATTAAATGAAGTGCCAGAACTAGAAAAAACTGAACTTATGCCTGCTAAATGGCAAATACTAATTGAACTTTCTCAGCAATTAATCATCAAACAACCAAAAACTTGATTTACTGCAACTTCATACTTTACCTTACTTCAGCTTAACCAACTTAAAACGTATTTGTAAATGCTTTGTCAAATGCATTTATACCTTGCAAGTGACCACTTGACAAAACATTTACAAATATCGTTAAAATTGTTTAGTCTTAAGTATTATTTATCATGCTTTTTTTTGTATATTTTTAACTTTTCAATGTACTTTTTTACTTGATAGTTTTTTCATATTCCAATTTTTCATAGATTACTTTACACTATCTTTTATCTTTACAACTATTTACATTTAATCTTCTTCAAACGTTTTACTGCCATTACATTTATAATATACATGTCCCAAAACGTTATCCTTCAAGTATTTTTAATAGTTCTACTACTACCACATTCATAATATTACATATCCTTCCAAATTTCAATATATTGTTGTAATTTAGTTTTAATTTTTTGAAAACAAGTTACATTTAATTTACAAAATTGCATTTAACTTGTCTATTGATGTAATTTCTTGAAAACAATTTATGTAAATTCTAAAAATATTGTTAAAGTGTTATTTCTAAAGTAAATTTTCTCTTTTTGCATTCATATAATTTATAAATTATTGTTTAAAACCATTAAACATATAGTTTCTACTATAATGCACAATATGAAAACATAGCTATTTTTGAAACAAATAAGAAAGGAGTTTTTTAATGCCTGAATTTAATTTTTCATATAAAGATTGCATCAGAGAAATTGATATACTTACATCAAAATATCCATTTGTTTCTACTGGATCTATTGGTAATTCTGTTCTCGGAAAGTCTATTCCATACATCCGATTAGGAGTTGGTCCAAAAGAAGTTTTTTTCTCTGGTTCATATCATGCTAGTGAATGGATTACTTCGCCAGTACTTCTTAAATTTGCTTATAACTTCTGTGAAGCATATTCTCAAAGTACGTGCCTACATATTAATTACAATATAGATCAGCTAATTAATATTCTTCGCTTATCTATGTTAAATAGCTCTAATCCAGCAGGCATTGATATTCATTCTATTTCTACTGAACATAAAAATATCTTCATGCCAATTATAAAAAATATTTTTAATACAACATCCATATATATAGTTCCACTTGTTAATCCTGATGGCGTTAATCTTTCTACTAATTCTATGAATCTAAGTATTCCTTCTGAATTTGAGGCTTATAATAATGCAGTGTATATTGCAAAATCATTTCCAGAAATATCTTTTCCTCAAGAATGGAAAGCAAATATTTTAGGAACTGACCTTAATCTTCAATTTCCTGCTAATTGGAACGAAGCTAAAAGGATCAAATATTCTCTTGGGTATACCAAACCTGCTCCTAAAAATTTTGTAGGTTATGGACCACTAACTGCACCTGAATCACTTGCCATCTACAATTTTACTCTTGCACATGATTTTAAATTAATTCTTGCATATCACACACAAGGTGAAACTATTTACTGGCAATATCAAAATTATTTGCCACAAAATTCTTATTATATTGGAGAACAATTTTCAAAGGTCAGTAATTATGTTCTTGAATCAACTCCATATGATTCGAGCTTTGCCGGTTACAAAGATTGGTTTATTGAATACTATAATCGTCCTGGTTATACAATAGAATGTGGACTTGGAACTAGCCCTCTTCCAATTACACAATTTAATGATATTTATAATAAAAATTTTGGAATTTTCGTACTTGCAACTATTCTCTCGTAAACCCCATCATATAAAAATTTAATATCTCTACATTTATTGATTTTGCCACGCTTATACAGTATAATCATAATAAATTAAACATTAAAACATAAGCATTATGCAATTAAACATCTACAATTTTAGAAATTTAATTGTATGCAATAATGCAAGTTAAAATATCAGAAATATTAATTGGAGTTATTTATGCAAGAAAAATATAATCATTTAAATACTTATTTAAAGTCAAAGTTTGGAGAACGTACTCTTAAAATATGCATTGATGGGCATTTTACTTGCCCTAATAGAGATGGCAAGGTTGGAACTGGTGGTTGCATTTTTTGTAGCAAGCGTGGTGCTGGCGATCTTATAAATAATGTTTGCTCGTCAAATGAATCAGATTACTCTTTCATTTCTGAGCAAGTGACTAATTATTTTAAATCATATAGAAGCAAGAGAGCTAATAAATTTATTGCATATTTTCAAAACTTTACTAACACTTATAGTGCAATATCAAATTTAAAGAAAAAATACGATGCAGCTCTTATTGATGAACGAATTGTTGGTCTTGATGTTGCAACTAGACCTGACTGCATTAATAAAGATGTGTGCAATTTGCTAAGTAGTTATCAGCCAAAATATTCAGTTACTTGTGAATTAGGACTTCAAACTTCTAATGAAGATATTGCCAAAATCATTAATCGTGGATACCCTACATCTACATTTTGCGATGCTGTTAAATTACTAAACTCATACAATATAGAAGTTGTAGTTCATATTATGTGTGGCTTGCCAAATGAAACTGATCAAGATTTATTAGATACTGTAAATTGTATTAATTTTTTACCTATTTCAGGAATTAAAATTCATTCTTGCTACATATTAAAAGATACTGTCCTTAATGATATGTACCAAGCAGGTACCTACAAGCCTCTGAAATTTGATGAATACATGAAAAAATTAATCTTGATTCTAACCCATATTAGACCTGACATAATTATTCACCGTTTAAGTGCAGATGCTCCTAAAGATTTACTAGTTGCACCTGAATGGAATATTCATAAAAAATGGATATTAAATGGAATTGAAAAAGAACTTAAAGAGAGAAATTTATATCAAGGAATCTATTACAAACCTACAATTTGATATTACTATCTATATAAATGTCACCTGTATAACTAAAAGTTCTATTAAAGCAGAACAAAACTAAAAACTTTCAATTCTTACTTTTCTCTGATTAAATTGTTTGTAATTTCATTCATACACAAAGCTTTATAGAGTACATTTCAGAACAATGTCTTATACAATAAAAAAGTTATCAACATTTTGTTTACTTATTGTTGATAACTTTTCTTATTTGTATATTATTCATCCATTGTTGGTGCTCCAACAGGACAAACTGAAGCGCATGTTCCGCATTCTATGCACTTGTCTTTATCAATTACATACTTTGCATCACCTTGAGAAATACAAGATACTGGGCAAGATGCTGCACAGGCTCCGCATTGTACGCATGCATCACTAATTTTATATGCCATTTTTTTCACCACCTTTCGTGATTTTTACGATTATACTATATATTATTATTTTTTTCAATCATTTTAATATAATATACTCTATATATTTTTCTTCAATCAACTTGCTAAATAATTATCCAACTCTTACTTTACTAATTTTACAATATTTTTACTATATGCTTTAACTTAAACCTTATTCTTCATCTTTACTAGTATTTTTCTTTTCGTATTTATCCATTTGCTCTATTTTTTCAAGTTCTTTTAATTCTTCTGGATCAATATTATCATCTGCTTTTATTTCTTTTTTACTATCTTTAATGATTTGAACATCTGCTACATTGTACTTCTTGTAATATGAATTTCCTTCTTCATCATTAAGTTTTACTTTTATTATTTCGCGTAAAACTTCAACTGATTCAACTGTGCCTTCTCCATCTCCTGTTTTTACTATTGCTCCTGGATGAGGCAATTTTTTCATTTTATCTTCATATACATTTTGCTCATATTTTAAGCAACACATTAAACGTCCACAGCAACCTGTTATTTTAGAAGCATTTAATGATAAATTCTGCTCTTTTGCCATCTTTATTGATACTGAGTCAAAATCATTTAAGAAAGAACAGCAACATAATTCACGTCCACAAATTCCATTTCCACCAAGTCTCTTAACCTGGTCTCTAACACCAATTTGTCTTAATTCAATTCTTGTTCTATACACTGCTGCTAAGTCTTTTACAAGATTTCTGAAATCTACTCTTCCTTCTGCTGTGAAATAGAATATTAATTTTGAATTATCCAATAAATATCTTGCTTCTACTAGGTGCATTTTTAAATTGTGTTCTTTTATTTTCTTGTTACATAATTCAAATGCTTCTTTTTCCTTTTTTGCATTTTCAGTTTGGTGTTTTAAGTCTTCTTTTGTTGCAATTTTTTCTATCTTTTTTAATGGTTTATCTAATTTAGACTCATCAACTTCTCTATTTGCAACAGTTACCTTGCCTAGTTCTTTTCCCATTGATGTTTCTACAATTACATAATCACCAACTTTTATATCAAAATTACATTGATCAAAAAAGTATAATTTACATGGTTTCTTAAATCTAACCCCTGCAATTTTTTTCATATTATATTTTATTCCTTTCTTTCTTCGCTTTATAGGCTCACATTTTGCTTTTAACTATGAAGCTCGTCCCAAATATTCATAAGGCAATAATCTATTGTCATATCATAGTTATTATTTGCTAATATTTTTTTCTTAGTTTTCTCTATTATTGGTATTGCATTTATTTCATTTCTGCTAAAGAATATTAAGTTTAAATATTCTAATAATGTTATTATATCATCTTTTCCCTTATAAAGTAAGTCTGCACTGTTAAATACTTCTACAAGTTGTTTGTTTTCCAAAACATTTACTAGATTTGATAGCTGAGCATATTGTTCTTTCTTTTGCTCTATATTCTCTGCATTTAGCAAACTTCCTTCTAATAATTGTATTAAATCATCTGATAGCTCTGGTTTTACTTGCTTTATTTCTTTTGAAGTTAATGGCTGAAATTTTATAATCACACATCTTGATTTTATAGTTGGCAATATTCTGCTTTCATTTGATACTATTAAAATAATTACTGCATATTCTGGTGGTTCTTCTAATGTTTTTAATAAGCAGTTTTGACTTTCTTCACTCATTAAATCTGCATCATCTATTACATAAACTTTTCTTCTTGAAGTTATCGGCTTTTCTACTATGCGGGCTTGCAAATTTCTTATCTGCTCTATTTTTAATGTTTTTCCGTCTGGTGTTATTTCAGCATAATCTGGATTTGCGTTTCCTTCAAATTTTATACATGAATCACATTTTACGGAATTTCCGTCGCACTTTCCATCTTTCAAACACATTATCATTTCTGCATATTGATGTGCAAATTGCTTTTTTCCTATTCCTGGCTTTCCAACGAATATAAAGCTGTGAGATATGTTCTTGTTTTCTATTGTTGAATTTAAATATTCTTTTACTTTTTCATTTCCAACTAAATTTTCAAACATCATCTATTCCTTTTAATTTATTTTACTGTTCTACATTTACTTAACTATCTTGCTCTTTATCTTTTGATTTATTTTACTTTTCCAAATTTATTTAATGGGTAAAATCTTAATACTACTTTACTTTCGATTTTTTCTAGTGGAATACACCCAAATTCTCTACAATCCATTGAATCTGCTCTATTATCTCCCATTGCAAATACACAATTTTCTGGAACTATTATGTCTGTAAATGGCCCTGTTACTTTTGTTTTTACACTTGAGTCTAAATAATCTTCTTGCAATTCTTGATCATTTATATATACTTTATCATCTTGTATCAATACATGGTCACCTGGCAAGCCAATTACTCTTTTTATATAACTTGTTTTTCCAATCTCTAATCCATAGTATACAAATTTATTCCATATTCCTTGTATGTCTTTCTCATAAAGTGCAACTGGATTTGTTAAATCTGCTTCACCATCACTATATATACTTTTTGTTGGTGCTTCAAATGTAATGATATCTCCTCTTTCTGGTAATTTCTTGATTGTTCTATTTATTCTACTTAATACTAATCTATCACCTTGTTCAAATGTTGGATACATTGATGTCATTTTTACAACAGTAGGTGTTCCTATAAAATATTTTATTAATATTGCTATAACTACAGCAATTACTATGCAATATATCCATTCTAATATATCTCTTAATCTACTTTTCGCAATTTTATTGCTTTCTTCCTCCATTATACCTATCCTTTCCTAATTAACTCTTTTTTACAGGTATTCTTATCACAACTTCTGTGCCTTGACCAACTTTGCTTGAAACATTTATGTTTCCATTGTTCTGTTCTATTATTTCTTTTGCGATTGAAAGACCAAGTCCCGTTCCTCCTAATTTTCTTGAACGTGCCTTATCTACTCTATAAAATCTCTCAAATACTTTATCTAAATCATCTTTTGGTATTCCGATTCCAGTATCTTTTATCTTAACATACGCATCATTGTGTACATATCCTACATACACATTTATCTTTCCTCCATTAGGAGTATATTTTACGCTATTACTAATTATATTTATTATAACTCGTTCTATTCCATCTTTATCTGCTTGAACTGGTGGAACATCAGCTGTTACAAAGCATTCTAATGATTGATTTCTTTTTCTTACTTCTATCTCAAATTTTTCAGTACATTTTTTTGCTAATTCACCTAAGTCAAATTCTACTATAGAATTTTTGTTCTTTTTGCTATCATATCTTGATAATGTTAATAAATCTTGTACTAATTTTTCCATTCTATCTGCATTATCATTTATTATTGTTAAGAAATGTTTTTCTGTTTCTTTATCACAATCGCCCTCTAGTAATGTTTCTGAAAATCCTTTAATTGATGTAAGTGGTGTCTTTAACTCATGTGATACATCTGCTACAAATTCTTTTCTCATATCATCTAATTTTACATGTTCTGTTATATCTTGGATTACTACCATTACACCTGTTGGTCTATTTATTTCATCTTTAAATGGTACAAAAAATAAGTTCATTGAGCCTTGATTATTTTCTATTTTCATTTCTGAAGATGTCCAATTCTCTAAATAAATTATTTTTTCCATATTTACATCTTCGTATTTTGAAAATACTTTTGCAAAATTGTCATCAGTATCCCTTAGCTCCAACATTTGTTTCGCTGCTGGATTTATGTATGTAACGTTTCCTTTCATGTCAAATGCTATAACACCATCTGTCATGTGTTTTAATATTGTATCTGTCTGCCTTTTCTGGCTATTAGCCTCCATTAAACTTTTTCGTAAATCCGCAACTAGATTCTCAATCTCATCGTTTCCATTTTCACTTGCATTATAATCAAAATAACGATATGAAACTGCTCCTTTTAACATTCTTGACATTGGCTCTATTACTTTTTTTACTGTAAAAAAAGCCATAGCAATACATACAATAGCAAGTATTACTAAGGCTATAACTATTATTGCAATCATTTTAGGTTGATTTAGTTGGAACACACTTGCACAAACTAAGCCCATTACAGTTATTATAATAAGACCAAATATGAAGAATGCTAATATCAATTTTAGTTGATAATTCTTCATATTAATTTTCCTTTCTTAATCTACTACACCTATTATTTGTTGGCTATGTAATAGCCAACTCCTCTTTTGGTAACTAATATTTTAGGATTTGCAGTATTCTTTTCAATCTTCTCTCTTATTCTTCTAACAGTAACATCAACTGTTCTTATATCTCCGTAATATTCATATCCCCATACTTTTTCAAGTAAAGATTCTCTTGTTACAACTTGACCTGGCTTCTGAGCTAGGAATTTTAATACTTCAAATTCTCTTCTTGTTAAGTCTGTGATAACTTGTCCTCTTACATTTACTTCGAATTTATCTAAGTCTAATGTTAAAGATCCAACTGTTATTTTATTTCCTTTGTTAAATCCTGTGCTTCCATCTTGCTCTGATTTTCTAAGATTTGCTTTAATTCTAGCAATTAGCTCTCTCGTGCTAAAGGGCTTTGTTATATAGTCATCTGCACCTATCTCTAATCCTAGTATTTTATCTATTTCTTCACTTCTTGCAGACAACATAATAACAGGTATATTAATACCTTCCTGTCTTATTTTTCTACAAACAGTTAATCCATCTATCTTAGGTAACATTACATCTAATAAAACTAAATCAGGTGTTTCACTTATTACCTTTTGTAATCCTTCTTCACCATCTGAAGCAGATACAAATGTAAAACCCTCTTTTTCAATATTAAATTTCAATAAATCTAATATTGAGCTTTCATCGTCAACTGCTAAAATTTTCTTTTTTTCTTCTTCATATTTTTCGTGAACTTGATTATTTTCCATAAGTTTTAAACCTTCCTAATCAATCTTATTTTACATATATTTATATCATATAGAGCAAGATTTATCAATACAAAAAATAAAAAATCCAGCGTTTATTGCCGGATTTTTATATTATTTGTTACATTCTGTTCTTTCTATATAATACAAATGTTACTATTGATAATATAGATAAACCTAATATTGTTGCTGGCATTGCATAATCATCACCTGTTTTAGGCATATTAGGTGGTGTTACTTCATTTTTAGTTGTATTGTTTTGTGGCACATTTTTATCAGCTGTATTATATCCACCTATTTCATTTATTTTTTCAATAGGTAATCTATTTACTGGTATATCATTTTCTATAGTATTGTTTCCAGAAACTTCATTTGATGCTGTATCATTTCTTGCTACATCATTTGTTGTAGTATTTCCAGAACTTCTTTGTGTTATTGTAATTGTTTGATTTAGTTCTGTAAAATCAACTGAATTAGCATCTCCATCAGCTGCTTGAATTGATTTAAATGTTAATATTGTATTTCCATAAGGTGCTGTGTCTAATACTTTTAGTATTACACTGGCTATATCTCCTGTCTGAGTTGTTGCTTCATTATCAGATGTTGTTAAGAACAATGTATTCTCAGTTTTAGTTAGTGTCCAACCCGTTGCTGCTGTAGCTGAAGATATACTAAATACATCTGCATTAAAATCTAATGTGAATGATACTGAGGCAATTCCTTTCTTTATCTCTGTTGATGAAAGTTTTATTAATATATCATCTCCACGATCTGGATTACTTGGTGCTACACTAAAATGTAATTTACATACAGCATCGCTTTCATCTGCATATACCTTATTTATAAACATATTTCCACATAATACACTAACAGTCATTATTATCATTATTAAAATAACAGATATTTTTCTATTCATTTTATTTTTCCTTTCGTTTTACAAATTACTACCTATAATTTTCTCACATTGAAAAAATTTTTTCAAGTGTTTCAGTCAAAATATTTGTATTTTATAATTCCAACCATTCTGGATGTTTCTTTGCTACATTTCTATCAGCACAAGCTGCTAAATATCTTTGTAATTTTAGTATATCTCCAACATCTATTTTTCCATTTCGATTTACATCTCCAAGTTGTATTAGTTCATCAGATAATACCCAATCTGGATGTTTCTTTAAAGTCGCTTTGCTTGATTGTGTTGCTATATGTCTTTGCATTTTTAATATATCTCCGACATCTATTTTTCCATTTTTGTTTATATCTCCTGTTGGAGTAACTATTGGATTACCACTTTTGTTTATATTAGAAATATTAACTGTTACATATCTCTCTAGTCCATTTACGTCTGTTATAGCAAATGTTTCATTTGTATTTTCGCTGTATACTTTAGTCATTGAATATTTATTATTGTCGCTTAATTTCCAGCCATTAAGTTCTCTTAATTCTGCATTTGCTGAAATTGTTACTGTAACATCTTCTTTAGTAATTTCTGTTGTGCTATAATTTACTCTCGTATTGTAACTAAATAAGTTGTCTTGTTGGACTTCAAAACGTTGTGATGAAACATTTCCAAGTTTATCTGCACAACGTACCCATAAGAAATATGTTTCTATTCCTCTTATGACTTTAGTTATTACTTGTCCATTTGTAAATTTATCTGTGTATTCTGTTGGTTCTTTTGAAGAACTTTGTAGTGAATACATCATTGTACTTGTGTCTACTCCTGATGTCATTACAGTATCTACATCCATTGCACTTAATGTTAAATATACTTTATTATTTATATTTTGACTTCTTGATACTACTATTGTTGGACCTGTATAGTCAAAATTATTTAATTCAACTTTTACATCTGTTGTATTTCCATAGTCATCTTCTAATTTTAATGTTTCTAAAGAATTTTCGTTATATTTTTTAGTCAATACTTTTCTATCTGCTGATATATTCCAATTAAAGGAATTATTAGTTATTTTTACCGGTTTATTTGTAGTTATCTGAGCTGTTACTTCTTGATTTGTTACTAGTTTATTGCTATATGTTACATCTGTTTCAACTGGTTTTTGATCAACATTTGTAACAGATACTAAGCACATTGATGAATTTCCAGCCAAATCAGTAATTTTTACATTTTCTGTTGAACTTTCTTTAAAAGTTTTTGTTAATGTCTTACCATCTGTTTGAAGTTCCCAACCAGCTACTGCAACTATATATTCATCAGCTGTTATTGTTGCTATTATATCTTTATTTGTAAGTTCTGTTGTACTATATTCTACTGTGCAAACAGGTGCTATTCTATCTATATTAGTTATCTCTATTAGTGGATTTACAGTATTTCCAAGAACATCTTTTACAGCAATTGTTTCTGATGTATTTTCTGTATATGTTTTTGTCATCGACATTTTATTTGACGCCATTTTCCAGCCATCTACATCTTGCATTATCTCATTTGAATTAATTGTAACTGTAACATTTCCCATTGTAGGATTTGTTGGAGTCTTCACTATCTCAAGTTCTGGTGGATCTTTATCAATATTATCTATTTTTATATGTGCTGTAGTTTCATTGCCTGCAAGATCTCTAAATGTTTCAATATAATCTACATTACGTTCAAAAGTTCTTTGTTGTACCATACCATAAGGGTCTAAGGCAATCCATGGTGCCTGAAAATCCATATATTCATCTTCATCTTCATCAAATTTTACTGTTACTACAACATCTTGATTTGTCATCTCAGTTTCACTATATTCTATACTTCTTACTTTTGGAGGAATTGTATCTATATTTTTTATACTTATAGTTATTATACTTACATTACTAGGATCTTTTATATCAACTAGTTTAATAGATTCATTTGCATTTTGATAATATATTTTTGAATATTTTAAAGTTCCTAGTTTAGTCCAACCATCTGGAATTACAATCTCAATATTTGTAGTCAAGATTACTGTCACAGGCTGATTGGTATCACGAATATTCGATAAATCAATTGTTCCTGTTGGTGCTACTGATGTTTCTTTATGTTCTCCATCTCCTGTAGACACAGAGCCAGCATATACTTTATTTAGTCCCAATATTGCAAATGCCACAATCACTATAATTATAAATGATATTAGTTTCTTTTTCATACATTACTCCTTTTACTAGTATTTACATTTATACAATTAAATATTACTACATATTTATCATTATTTAAATATTCTAAATCCATTTATGTACATCCGCACGCAAAATCTACGTACGGAAGCGTTATTCTTGGTAGTTATATTAAATTTTTGTTACAAAATTTTCTAATATTTATGTGTTTTGCGGTCAAATACTCCATTTCCGTAGCTTTATCAAAATTTTACTAACACATTGAACTTTCCTTTTTCTTGTAATTCTATACTATCAACCTCTTTTCCATCTAAAAACATAGTAGTTTCTTTTCCTTGTTTATTTTTTTCATAATCAATTTTATAAATTGCTTGTTTATATCTAAATTCTACATGAAATGCTATCCAATTATCGGGTACTGCAGGATTTATTTTCATCTTGCCATACAATATATGAATCCCTAAAATATATTCAACTTGCAATCTATACATCCATGAACTTGAGCCTGTATACCAAGTCCAGCCACCTCTTCCAGCATAATTATTTTCTGAATAAATATCTGCAACGACCGAATATGGCTCTACTTTATATTTATTAACTTTTTCCTTTGAATTTGTGTGTTCTACTGGATTTATTTTCTTATATAATTCCATGGCTTTATTGTTATTTCCTAATAGTACTTCTGCAATTATGAACCATATTGCTGCATGCGTGTATTGTCCTCCATTTTCACGTATTCCTTTAGGATATGATGAAATATAACCTAGGTTAGTATTTTCTAATGCTGGTGCTAGAAGTTTTATCAAATTATTTTCATCATCTACTAAATATTTCTCGCCACTTTCTATTGCAACTTTCGCTTTGTCATTGTCACCCGCTTGTGATATAACTGCCCAGCTTTGAGATACACTATCAATCTTACACTCTGCATTATTTATACTTCCTACCAATTGTCCTTCATCATTAAAAGCCCTCTTATACCAGAGTCCATCCCATGAATACGTATTTAATGCTTTTCGTAAAATATTCATTTTCTCTAAATATAGTTGAATTATTTCTTCATACCTTTGTGATTGCACATCTTGTATATTTTCTGGTTTTACTTCATGATTTTCATTATTGTCATTTAAACATATTGATACTTCTTTACTTACTGTTTCTTGTGGATTTACTAATATCATTTTCTTAAGCATTACTATCATTCTATCTAAAATATGATATAAGAAAAATCCTAGCCACACGCTTTCTCCTTTCCCCTTATATCCTATTAAATTCATTCCATCATTCCAGTCTCCTGATTTCATTAATGGCAAATTATGTGTGCCCAAATTCATTGCATACGATATTGCCTTTATGCAATGCTCTAATATTGTTCCATCTGCACCATATTCATTATAATAACTTACTCTATCAACTTCATTTTCTTTAAGTGGTGGATAATTTAAAAATCCAACTTTCTCACTTAAAATAGTTAAATCACCTGTATACTGGACATATTCAAGTACGGCATATACAAGCCATAACATATCATCACTAAATCTAGTTCTTATACCTAATTTAGAGTCTTCATGCCACCAATGTAGCACATCACCTTGTTCAAACTGTTTGCTTGCACATAGCAATATCTGATCTTTCAAAAACTGTGGATCAACAAATTTCATTCCTATACAATCCTGCAGTTGGTCTCTAAATCCATATCCTCCACTTGATTGATAAAATCCTGTTCTAGCATATATCCTAGAGGCTATTGTCTGATACACCAACCATCCATTGTTCATTATGTTAAATGATTCCATTGGAGTTTGCGAAGTTACTTTGCTAACTATATCCTCCCATTTTTCCTTAAGCCTAATAAATTCTGTATCATAATTTGTTGTAAATTTAGCAGCAGTAGACATTACATCCATCTCATTTTTTTCACATCCAAGCACATATACTATTGTTCTCTCTTCTCCTTCTTTTAGAATAACTTCAGACTGTCCATTTGTATCTATTGGATTGTTGCAAGCTATATACGCAATATTATCAGGATTTTTCATATTCTGAATAATTATCATATTTATCTGCTTTTTGTATTTATGCACAATAAAATCAGCATCATCTTCTTTTTCTCCTAATTGAAAATCAACATCATATTTTACCTTAACATTTAACTTATTTTGAGATATATTTTTTAGCTTTATTATACTAATCTTAGCACTATCATCTTTTGCAACATACTGTATACACTCTTGTTTTAGATATTTATTTTCATATAAATATTTTGCATAACCATACCCAAATATCGTTGTATATATCCCATCTCCTGGTTTATCATTTAAAGCTATTGACCATGTGCTTTGATTTGCTGATATATAAATTTTTTCCGAAGAATTGTCCATATAACTGTCATTATCAAATTTAGTTATTCTATTAGTTTTGCTATTTATATACCATGTATAGCCTCCTCCAGAATCTGTTGTAACTGTTCCAAAATGTTCATTTGCCATGATGTTCGACCACGCAAGTGGAAGTCTATTATTCTTATCTTGAATTATCCAATACTCCTTGCCATCTTCTGAAAAACCACCATATCCATTCCATTCTTTTAGTTTATTATGATTATCTATAATATTAGTTTTTTTATTATTTTCTTTTGCCGGAATTTCTTCATACCTTATTTCATTTATGTCTTTTACTTGTCTTGCAAGTGATCCATAATGAGAATCAACTACTAGTTTTGCCCTATTTTTAAGCATCTTAGTTTCACTATTTTTTATATTATACAGTACATATATTCCTTCTCTTTGATTTAGATATTTGCGTACACCACAGTCAAGTAATTCTTCATCAACATTGTATCTTGATATAATTACTACTTCGATTTTTACATTCTTGCTTTTCATATATTCGTACGCTTTAACCACATCTCTTATAACATATATTTCGTTTAAATCATGAATCTCAACTACAAGTAATGGATAATCCCCTGATATTCCATATTTCCACAGGTTTTCATTTTTCAGTTGTATTTTTTCGTCACATTTTTGTTTTTTACTATAACATAATAGTCTAATCATCTTCTGATATATTTCTATATTTGCTCCAACTATTCCTAAGTATCTAGTTTCTGCATCTGTCTGTGCTTTTGATAATTCATATACTCTTTCTAGCAATTCTGCATTTTTATATTCTTCTAAATTATTTAATAATGCCTGTTCTTCATACTCTGCTGACTGAATTATATAGACTTTCTTTTTACTTTGAGCAGGAACATGCACTATTTTTCTTATTGCTACAATTGGATTTATTGCATTTGTTCCTGTACTTGAGAAAGGAAGTGACTCTAATATGCAATCAGGAATTCCTTTATTTCCTCTGCTAATAATCTTTTCTTTATCTATTTCATATTCAAATTCATTATCATCTGCTACTATTGCAATTCCATAGAAAATATTTTTTTCATTATTGTTTCTTATTTTTCTAGTAACAATTAAATTATCATCTTTTTTATAAAACTTGATAAACATATTATCAAATGCAGGATGAGCGTCATGTTGCATTTTTGTTGCAATTATTGGAGTTCCTAAGGCTGTTAGTTCTAAATTTAATGTTTTTTCTGTTTTATTTGATATTGTGATTTCATTTATTTCTAGCTTTATATCTGGTGCTATTGTTGTTAATTTATCTACGCTTAATTTATCATTACCTAATTTCATTTCACTTGAATACGCTGTGAATGTTGTACTTTTATTTTTAACGCTAAAGTCTAAAATTTCCATGCTATCTATATCTTTGATATACAGTTTTTGATCTTTTAGTAATATTATTTCGCCAATTTTATTTAACGAGTTTCCATTTTCAAAAGTCGTCTTGCTATATTCATGTGTTGACAATACATTCGAACCTTCATTCCAAATAGCATTTTCCTCATAATCATGATATTTTATTTTCTTTACTTCTGTTTTTCCTGTATCTATTACAACATTTTGTGGCATCTTCTCTTGTAATAATATTTCTGTTGCTTTCATTTCAGGATTTTCCATAAATCTATCCTGCATTATTTCATTATTTAATAAATTATTTATTGCTACAAACAACATCGCCTGATGATGTGCCATATATGTTTTTACTATTTTTTTATTTTGAATATAATCTATTGATTCATAAAATCCATATTTTCCTCTTGCTCCTTCATCTTGCAATTTATTAAAATTACTTATAATTCCATTTGGATCATATTTATACGATATTGCTACCGAATATGGGCTTATTACTACTTCATTTTCAAGTCCGCGTTTTAACCCAAGCCATGGTATTCCAAAAGTCTTATATTGATAATTACCATAAAAATCTTTTAAATTAAATGCTGATTCTGATATACCCCAAGGCACTCCTAATTTACGTGCATATTCTTTTTGTGCAAATACTAGTAATCTGCAGGACTCATCTAATAATGATGATTCAAATGTTGGTATTATTAGATTTGGCATAAGATACTCGAATGCAGTTCCACCCCAAGAAATTAGTCCTTTATACCCCTTTACTGTTGTTAATGTTCTTCCTAAACATGTCCAATGTTTGCGAGGCACATCTTTTTTTGCTATTGCAATTATACTTGTTTGCCTTGCTTCTGATGCAAGTAAATCATAATATGAGTCTATCAATTTATTTTCACTACAATTATATCCTATTGAAAATAAACCTAATTTATCTTCATATAATTTACTAAAATCAGTATTCTCTATTATTTTATCTATTCTTTTTAATAATTCAGTATCTTCAATTTTCTGTACAAATTGCTTAGCCACATATAGGCATCCTACAAAGTTACCACTATCAACTGTAGATACTACTTCTGGTTTTAAAACTTCAAGTGTATAAATATTGTACCAATTATATAAATGCCCATTCCATTTAGGTAATTTTGTTATTGTATCAATTACATTTTTAAGCATATTCGCAGTATAATCCAAACTTTCAAATCCCATGTCAAATGCCGAAATAATAGCTAAAAGTTCGAGTCCTATATTGGTTGATGATGTTCTATCTACAATTCTATTTCTTCTTCCTTCTTGGTAATTATCTGTTATTAGATTATTTACCATATTATCTTTGAAAAATTGCCATGTATCTTTTGCAATTCCAGTTAGATATTTCTGCTTTTCTTTTGAAATAACTTCTTTCTTAGATTCTTTTTTGCTCATTAAATACATTACTATTGGTGAAAACGCCCATAAAATTCCTATTGGGTATATTATTGTTAGTATTCCCATTATTATTGAAAATAGCATTGTTCTTGAATATGTTTTTAATGAGTTTGGAGATTTATCAGCTTCACTTGCTGTCGTCCATTCTAGTAAAAAGCTATGAGAAAATGTCATTCTGTATATTGACTTAATTATTGCATTAAATTCTACATTAGCTATGTCAGGTAATAACATTACATCTATTATATATCTAAATAAAACCTTCTGAGTATCTGAAAAATGCAGTACAAATAACGAATTGCGTGCTTCCCCATCTTTCTGATTTATAAATATATTAATTAACTTTAAAATAGTTGGTATTGCAAATATAACTAAAGATACTAATATTGCTGGAATATTAAAAAAACACATTCCTAAAAATATAGCTAAAAATACACATACTTCATTAAGATTTCTAATCAAATTGTCCCAGATTTTATATTTTGCAATAAAATTTAAATTACTTCGTAAATATCTTAGTATCTGAATATCTCCTCGTATCCACCTATGTTTTCTTATTTTGTATGATTCATAATTTGACGGATATCCATCTATCATTAATATGTCAGTTGCAAGTCCACATCTTAGAAAATTTCCTTCTAATAAATCATGACTAAGTATTGTATTTTCTGGAAACGCATCTTTTAAAATATTGTAAAATACGTGCAAATCATAGATTCCTTTTCCTGTAAATGTTCCTTCATTAAATAAATCTTGATATACATCTGATACAGCATTTGTATACATCTCTATTCCACTATTATCTGAAAATAGACGCGTAAACAAGCTTTTTCTTCCCTCAACTAGGTCTATCGCCACTCGTGGCTGAATTATTGCATGACCTTTTACTACAATATTTCTTATTTTATCGATCTCAGGTTTATTTAAAATATGACACATTGCTCCAACTAATTCAGATACACTATCTAATATAAGTCGTGTATCTGAATCTATTGTTATAACATATTTTATTGGTTTTATCTTATCCTTTTCACAGGTATTAACTCTAAAATCTGATTTACCAGTTATTAAAAATTCATTTAGTTTGTTAATCATTCCCCTTTTACGTTCCCAGCCCATAAAGCATTTCTCGCTTTCAGACCATTCACGTTTTCTATACATGAAAAAAAATATTGGTTCATTAGTTGAATATTTTTTATTTAATTTCTCACATATCTTCTTTCCTTCATTTATTATGTTTATATCTTCACTTTCTTCTTTTGTATTACTTGCCGAGCAGTCTCCTAACAGTGTAAAATACAAATTTCTACTTTGATTAGCAAGATAATATACTTCTAAATTTTTAAATGCTTTACTAACATCTTCACTATTTTTTATTACCTCTGGCATTATACACATTGTTGCACATTCTTCTGGTATGTTTCCTTTTAATTCAATCTTTGGTATCATTCTCACTTTGCTATGCCTTGATACGATGTATTGAATTATATGCGTTGCAGAGTTTATAATAGGAATTATTAATAATACCGCGATACAATTTACTATTCTAAATGCTAGCACGCTTATTATAAATGCCAACAGATATATACATATTGTATATATTATAGCTTTACTGTCTTCTTTTAAAGTGAATATTTTCTTATTAGTGATTGTTTCGATTAATTCATTTTTACCTTCATCAATTATATAATATCCAACATGCTTTTTCTTAATGTCATCTTCACTTTTTTTGCTTAAAACTAGTACCTCTTCTGCAATAAATATTTCCGATAATTTTGTTTTCCTTGATATTCTTAAAATTTCTGACAAGTAATAGCTCTTTGTAGCTTCTGTCATATTGATATATACACCTGCTGGATCTTGATTTAATATTCTTTCTACTTCATCTACATTTCTAAATATCTGATTTATATCAATTCTTGAGATTAGTTTTATACTTGTTATCGCATTTTTTATTGATAATTTTCTGACTGCTATATCAAAATGTTCTCGATTTATTACTTCTGATATTGTCATCCCCATTTTATTTACTTGTTCTTCAAATGCATCTAAATATGGCTGCCCCTTTTTTCCATATCTTTTTAACGAATATGACATATATTCTATAAATGGATATTTTCCGTTAGTGGACATTTTTATTGGCTTAATTTTCTTATTTTCAATTAGTCTTTCAATCATATTTTGTACTTTGTATTTCTGCATTTGTGATATAAATATTCTTTCGCAAATTTTTCGTATTTTTTCTATTAATGATATCTGTATGAAAATTCCTATATTCCATATTTCTTCCATATTTAAGTTTTTCTGGCTCTGATATGCCATTAAATAATCTTGCAACTCTTCCTGATTTATCTTCCCATCTGTATTTGAAACTATTTCATTAGCTAATACAAATATTCGAGCAAATCCACTATCTGCAAGTCCTGGCATGCGAATATATTTATCTACTTTTAAATTTTTTATTATATTTTTTCCCGATTCAGAAATTATATAGAAATTATCTAATATCCATTCCCCTGCTGGATGAATTGGTATTTTTAATTTCACATGTTCATTTAATAATGTATATACTAATTCTATATACTCTAGATTTTTCTTTAGTCTTGGTATTGGATACGTATCTTTTTGTGACCTATTTATTACAATATTATCTGCTGCAATTTTTGACAAATATTCTTCTAATGATTTCTTATCTAGCACAGTTTCTTTAATCTCTAAGATTTTTGCCATAAAAAAAATCCACTCCTTGTTATATGTTTTGCACATATTTTCTCCAATTTGTGGATTATTATACTAAAATTTAACTTGATGTTACATGTGCAGATCTTGAGTTATCGCAGTTTTCGTATTATAATATAAATAGTGATTTTATTAAATATATTGGAGGTCAAAAATGGATCCTGATTTTCAAATTAGAAATTTAACTAAAGATGATATAAAGCAAATGTCAAGAGCTAGAAAAGAACAAGAAACTGAAAACGGTAATGGGGCAACAGATGTATATCTAGAAAATTATGAAAAAATATTAGAAAAGCTGTTTGATGAGAAAAGACTTCTAGCGACTGGAGCTTTTAGAGAAAATCAATTAGTATCTTTAGCATGTTTTAATTTAATTAATTATGGAAGTGATAAAAAAATTCCATATTTATGTGCTGTCTGGACAGATCCAAGTTTCAGAGGAATGGGACTAGCAAGTAGAGTTAATGAAACACTAACAGAAAGTATGCTAAAAATAAGAGATCAACTACAACCCCGAACACTTCTCACACTAGAAGGAACTGACGCTGCTCTACATTTATACAAAAAGATTGGATATGTAAATGTACCTAGAGAAATGACTTTTTTAGGAGATGTACAAAATACAAATATTGAAGATATAGAAAAATCAGAAAGCCATGAAAGTAGAGCCAATAAACATATTATATACAGTTTCAAAGATAAACCTGTAATGCAAATATCATTCTCTGAAGAGCAATTCTTTTCTCATCCAACAAACTTAGATGGAAAAATGAACAGAATAACTTCTATCAAAGCATTATCTGGAATTACAAGTCCAAGAATAGTAAATTTATTTTTACAACAGTTCTTTTCAGAACATAGATTTTGTAAATTCAACGTACAAGAATTAGCAAAGCAGGAAAGAAAACTATATGATATATTAGGAGTGGATGATGGAAATATAGAAGGTCTTTTATCAGCATTTACAGAAATGAATTTTATTGGAATAGATGGTCAAAGCAAAAAAATAAAAAGAAGTTCAGGAATAATGGAAAAAGATTTATCACGTGATTTTGATAAAGCCGACAGTTTTGAAGATCCTTCTATTGGTGAATAAATAGCAAATTACAAAGAGCTAGAAAATGAAGTATAAACTTCATAACTAACTCTTTTTTCGTTACTTATTATATTTTTTCTTTTGTTGCATATATTTATTGTAAATTTGATTTGAAAGGAATGTTTTTTACATGAATTTTATAAAACGAATTGCAATTATTTCTTCTGCTTTAGTTCTTACTGTTATATTTTATACTAGCACTCATTCAAAAGACATAAGTCTTATCCCTGTAATGACACTACCTGTTTCTAATAGAGTGATTGTACTTGATGCTGGACATGGCATTCCTGATGAACGGAGCCCAAAGTGCAAATGGAGTTACAGAAGCTAAGATAAATTTAAATATTACATTAAAATTGCAGAAATTACTTGAAAATAGTGGCGCTACTGTTATTCTTACTAGAAGTGATGATAATGCAATATATGAATTAGAATCTAATTCTATTTCTAAGAAAAAAGTTTCTGACATTCATAATAGAGTTAAAATCGGCAATAGTTCATCTGCTGATATTTTTGTTTCTATTCATTTAAATAAAATTCCTCAGTCTCAGTATTCTGGTTGGCAAACTTTCTTTCAGTCTGGAAATGATAAATCAAAAAAACTTGCTACTTCTATACAGAATAACTTAAGGGATGCTATTGACACTCCAAATGATAGAGTACCATTAGTATTAAATAATGTATATATTATGAAACATGTTGAGATTCCTACAACTATCGTTGAATGTGGATTTCTTTCCAATCAAGAAGAAGAGGCTAAACTTATTACTGATGAATACCAGAATAAGCTAGCCTGGGGAATCTATAATGGAATTATGGATTATTTTTCTTCTCCTCAATAAAATCCTGTACCATTAGTTTTATTAATGTTGCTATTGGAACTGCAATAAACATTCCTATTACTCCAAAGTAAGCTCCACCAATTGTTACTGCAAATATTACTAATAATGGGCTTATTTGAAGGCGTGAGCCAGTAATACGTGGATTTATAATATTAGCATCTATTTGTTGTAATACTACAACTACTATTGCCATTATTATGGCTTGTTTCCATCCACCAGTTAGTAATGTAATTATTATTGATACACCAACTCCTACAATAGCTCCAAAGTATGGAATTAAATTTGATATACCAATAAATACTCCTAATAATAATGAGTATTTAACACCTATTATGCTCATTGCAATACATGTAATTGCAGCTACAATAAATCCATCTATTACTTGGCTTGATATAAATCTAAAGAAGATCTGATTTCCATTTGTGAAATAACGCACAAATTTATTATATCCATTTTCAGTCATTACGGCTTTTGCAAATGAATGTATAAATTGAGTTATCTGCTCTTTGCCTGCTAAAATATATATTGAGCAAATTAGTGCAATAAATATATTTAATATTGATTTAACTGCTCCAAATGCTGAGTCAATGTATGTCTTAATTCTATCTGGTGTAAACATTTCCTGAACATTTATTGTTTGTATAAAATCTACTATCGGTTTCAATACATTATCTTTTAGCCACGGAGCCCAATTTGCACCGATTGAATCTATTGTTATTGAATTATAATAGCTTTGAATATTTCCAACGAAATCTACTATACTACTAATTACTGCTGGTATAATGAACTTCATAATTAATGATATCATTGCTATTACTAGCACATATACTATTGCGATGCTTAGACCTCTTGTTCTTTTTAGCTTTGTCTTTTTTAATAATTCCTCTACTTTTTTACATGGAATATACAAAATATAGGCTATTAATATTGCTATAAGAAAAGGTGCCATTATTGATAATAAATTTCCTAGCCACTTTCCTATTCCAGTAAAGTTGTCAAAAAATTTATAAATTATTATTAAAACAGTTCCTATAGATACCCAGTATATCCACCTTTTTGTACCCATTATTTTTTCTTTTTTCATATAATTTATTCCTTACACATTATTTAGATTTTTAAGGTCATATCTATAAACCTACAATTTTATATCAAGTTCAATTGGGCAATGATCGCTTCCCATTATTTCATTATGAATTTTTGCATCAACTATTTTGTCAGCAATTCTATTAGATACAATAAAATAGTCTATCCTCCAGCCTGCATTTTTTTCTCTAGCATGAAACATATATGACCACCATGTATATTTGCCAGTTTCATCTGGATATTTATATCTGTATGTATCTGTAAATCCACTGCTTAATAGTTCTGTCATCTTTCCTCTTTCTTGGTCTGTAAATCCTGCATTATGGTGATTAGAACTTGGATTTTTTAAATCGATTTCATTATGTGCAACATTTAAGTCACCACAGTAAATCACTGGTTTTACTAAATCTAATTTTTTTAGATATTCGCGAATCTCATCTTCCCATATCATTCTATAATCTAGTCTTTCTAGCTCTCTTTTAGAATTTGGAGTATAACAATTTACTAAGTAGAATTTATCATATTCTAGTGTTATTATTCTTCCCTCTTTATCATGTTCATCTATACCTAATCCATAAGTTACTGATATTGGCTTTTCTTTGCAAAAACATGCTGTGCCAGAATATCCTTTTTTCTCAGCATAATTCCAGTATTGATATTCTCTGATTTTCTTTAATTCGTCATCTACCTGATTTTCTTGTAATTTTGTTTCTTGCAAACTAAATATATCTGCATCAATATCTTTAAAGAAATCATAAAATCCTTTTCCTACTGCGGCTCTTATACCATTTACATTCCACGATACTAATTTCATAAATCTTTTCCTTCCATATTTGTAATTTACAAAAAGCTATTGATATATTATTATCAATAGCTTCTTTTTTAATACCATCCTTTTCTCTGAGAATGACTCCATGCATTTGTTGGATTTCCATATCTACTTTTAATATAACTTAATCCCCAGTTTATCTGAGTTTTATAATTTGTTAAATAGTCTGAACCAGCAGATGCCATCTTGCTTCCCGGTAAAGCCTGTGGTATACCATAAGCTCCTGAGCGTGAATTATATGCTCCTGGGTTCCATCCACTTTCTCTATTCCATAAGCTTACTAAGCAATTAAAATCAGATTGTGACCATCCATAAGCATTACATTTCTCTGCAGCATAAGCTTGATATTCTGCAACACTTCCAGATATTCTTGATCCAGAACTTCTTGATGTTACTATCTTTGTTCTAACTTCTACTATTTTGTTTACTGGTTCTTTAACAATAGTTGAAGATATCTCTGTTTTCTCAATTTCATTTCCATTCTGATATTTTATTCTATAAGTTACTCGTTTCAAGCCATTCGATCCAGCTTGAACAACAGTATTCTTCTTTAATTCACTATCACCTGAAACGTCTTTTGTTATTGTTTCATAAGGAATTTCTTCTTCAACTGTTACAACTTTTTCAACAATTGATGTATAGCTTTGTAATATCTCATCTGCTGAGAAATAAGATTCATCAGATTGTACTTTTACTTCACCTTTTGTAATTGTAATTGTCTTATTATCTGATAGCTCTGATTCAAGATCAGGAACTACTGTTTCACCGTCTAATACGACTATATGGTTATCACTTAATATCTTTGATACTTTTCTTTGTGTTGTCATTATGTCCATCTCATATCCGCTTGATAAAACAATCTTTACAGATACAAGTCTTTCGTTTGATGCCATGACTCCCATCATACCAGTTAACATTATAAATATTATTGCAATTATTAATATCTTCTTAACTGAAAGTATAGATTTCTCTGGCTTTGTTGTTTTACTTATTTGTTTTCTCATAAAACCTCCTTTTAAGTAACACACTTCCTATTATACCATTTTCTATATAATATGTCAAATTTGTCTTAATTATGTCCACTTACTATTATAGTGTGTTTGGAGGTTTTTTACTTATTATTGAAATCTACTTTAACAGATTTTCTTGCTTCTTCAGTGTCAATTTTATACAATTCTTGTGCTTTAAATCCAAATATTCCAGCTATTATGTTTGATGGAACAGTTTGAATTTTAGTATTATATCTTGTAACAATATCGTTATAAAATTGTCTTGAATATGAAATTTTATTTTCTGTATCTGTTAATTCTCCTTGTAATGATATAAAATTCTGATTTGCTTTTAAATCAGGATAACTCTCTGCAACAGCCATTATTGATTTTAAACTTGATGATAATTCATTATCAAGTTTCATCTTTTCGTCAGCCGTTGTGGCTTCTGACCATGATGTACGTAATTTTGTAACGTTTTCTAATGTTTCACTTTCATGTGTCATATATCCTTTTACACATTCTACTAAATTTGGAATTAAATCAAATCTTCTCTGTAATTGAACATCTATTTGACTCCATGCATTTTGCGTTCTTTGCTTTAATGTAACTAATGAATTGTACATAATTGCTATTATAATAGCTAATACAATAATTACACCTAAAATAATCCACCACATAATGGTTTCCTCCTTTTCTTGCTTTTTACAGCTTTAATAACTCTAGTATATCATATAAATATTTTTTTAACAATATACCCCATTATATATTATAAATCTTGCAAGCATTATTATATGTATATTTTGCGATATCATCTATCTTCATATTTCTAAAATCAGCTATTTTCTGAGCTATATATCTCACATTTCTTGAATCATTTCTAGTTCCTCTAACTGGCTCTGGTGCTAAATATGGGCTATCAGTTTCAATTAAAATACGATCTAATGGAATCATATTTACTATTTCTTCTGCATTTTTAGAATTTTTAAATGTTACAGGTCCTGCTATTGAAATATAAAATCCCATCTTTAATGCTTCTTTTACCAATTCTCTATTAAATGGGCAACAATGAAATACACCTTTTTTGTCTACTGGATTATCTTTTAATATCTGCAATGTATCCATTACAGCATCTCTTGTATGAATTACTATTGGTAGTTTATGTTTATTTGCAAGATCTATCTGCATTTTAAAAGCTTTCTTTTGCCAATCTTTATCTGTATCATAATGATAATCTAGTCCAATTTCTCCAACGGCCACAATCCTTCTTAGCTTATTTCCTATCATACGATTAGCCTCTATAAGTTCTTGCTCTTTTTCTAGCATTCTATTTATTTCATTAATATCACTCATAAAATTTTCGCTTAAGTCATTTGGTGAAATTCCGGCTGTTGTATATATATAATCATATTGTTTCGCAAGTTCTAGCCCATCACGAGATCCTTCTAAACTATATCCTGCACTAATAAATTTAGTTACACCACTCTCATGTACTTTTCTTATTACTTCATCTCTATCTTCATTAAATTTCTCATCATCATAATGTGCATGATTATCAAATAATCCTAACATTATTATCCTCCTTTAGTATAAAAGACTCCCACTTTAATGGAAGTCTATATTTTATACGCAAACTGAAACATTTGCAACTGCATATTCTTTTAAATGTGATAAGCTAATATCTATGTCTGCTTTTTTTAAGTCCACTCCTATTAAATTAACATACGGTCTTCCTTGCTTATCATTTAATATCTCTATATTTTTCCAAGATACAGAATATTTATCATCTAAGTATTTTGATATTGCCTTAAATGTTGCTTCTTTTCCAGCAAATCTTGCTGCATAATGTTCATATCTCATTTTCTTCTTGCTTTCACAATATTTTATTTCTTTATCTGTAAATACCATTGTCTTGAATTTATCACTTTCTAATGCCTCTTCTATTCTGCTGACTTCTATTATATCAGTTCCCACTGTAACTTTCATATTTTATTCCCTTCATTTTTATTCTTAGCCAAGCCAGTTTAATAAATTTGCTATTCCAATTATGATAAACACAACTAACATGATTATTAAAAATCTTTTAGTTGATATGTTTTCATTCATTTTATTATTTTTATATAATAATTCGAATTGATTTTCTACCATTACATATAGCGAATCCATTTTCAATTCTTTTTCTACTTTTTCGCAAAATGTATCTTTGTCTGTGATATCAACTTCATATACATCTTGTGTGAATTTTACAAATGAATTGCGTGCTTTATCAAATAAATCAATATCATGAATGTCTTTATTTAATAGTTTTAAATATATTAATTTATATAATTCCATTATATATGCATATAAATGCTGCTCTTTCTCATCTTTAGGAACATAATAATCTTCACTTCTAAGATTTATTAATTCCATTTTTGTTCCTTGTTCATATTTAGTAACTTTTTTTATTGTTTTTATATCATCTGTTATTGCAAAACATATACCTGTATTAAAACATACTATTCTATCATTTCCTTTTTCGAATATATTGCATGTATATCTACTGCAAACAGCAGCTTTTAGGTCATTGTCCATTTCTTTATATTCGTCTATGTCTTCTTTAAAATTTAAGTCAAATGTCCAGAACATAAAGCTTCTTGCTATTGGCAAGAAATAATCATATATTCCTTTATCTTTCTTCTTCTCAAATAGTTTAAGTGTAAATTTGTCCTCTAGTAATAATTCATAATAGCCTGCCATTCTTTTTTCATCAATTAAATATGGATGAATTTTCTTTTGTTCCATAAATCCTCCTTTTGACAGTATAACTGTCTTTCTCATACGTTAATTAATTATTCGTTTTCATCAGTATAATAATTTGCATTTAAATCTGGCGCTAGATGCCATCTTGCAATAAAGCTTACTACTGTATTCTGGCTTAATGTATATGTTGGATTAACTATTACTTTTCCTGTTGAGTCTATTGCTCCCCATTTGCCATCTTTCTTTACTCCTGCATAACCATATTCATTCTGCTCTGTTGCATCATCATAAATATAGTCTACTATTACAACTCCATTTTTATCTACAAATCCGTATTTACCATTTTGTTTTGATAAATATAATGTATTTGCAGAAAGTACATCTTTTATTTCTTTTTCTTCTAATCTAAAGTTGTAATATTTATATTCTCCGTCTTTTCTTACCTTTATATATCCTGATTTTGTATTTATCTCAGATACTATTCCTGTTGCTTTTACTTCAAAGTTTGCATCAATTAAATCTGTATTTCCATCTGCTCTATCAGCTTCTATAAATCCTTCTTCATTCATGTAATTTATTTTATTATACATAAATTTTACTTTTGTTTCACCTGATATATTTATTATTCCATATTTATTGTCTTTTTGTGCTATATAGTTTCCGTCAAATGCATAAGCTAGATATTGATAACCACCTTTTATAACATCATTTCCTTCTGCTGATATAACTGAATATTCATTTCCATTCTTAACTATAATGTTACTATTATCTATGCTTGTTGCTTGACTAAATTTATTCTTTAATTTTACTGTTCCATCTGCTGTAATAAGTTCTAAGTCTTGTCCTTCTTTTACAATATACATATTGCTTCCACATACACCTGTAATTTCAGTATATCTACAGCTTAATACCTGCTTTTTGTTATAATTGATTAATCCATATTTTCCACTTTCATCTTTTACAACATATCCATCTTCATATTTTCCTGTTAATGCTTTTATTTCTGTATATTTGTTTTCAATTATTACGCTTCCACTGCTATCTACTAATCCTTTTTTACCATCTAGATCTGTTACTAAACTATTGCTTACTCCTGTTAATGGTTCTATTGATGTATATTCACATGTTAGCAAGCCTTTTCCATTAAAATTAATTAGCCCATATTTTCCGTTTTTTTGTACTTTTAATACTGTTGTATCATAAAATATATTTCCGTATTTATCAATGTTCTGCACAGCTTCTACTTTATCATAATCCTCAAATAGCTTTTTAGAATTACTATCTACTGCATATGAATCAAATGTTCCTTTGTCCAAGTCCACATTTTCTGAGCATATAAACACTGCTTTTGTTGAATCTGGAATAACTATCATGTCACTATATTCTGGTTTTATTACATATTCACCTTTTGAGTTTATTACTCCCCATTTACCATTTGTATATACTGAAATGAACGAATTGGCTACATTCTTACTTTCTACCTTCTTTGTATTTTTTGGCATTTTTATTATTAATACCACTGCCATCATTATAACTATTAATACGAGTATTGTAGCTATAACTTTTTTTATATTTAATCGTGGCTCTCCACCATCATATCTTCTTCCTCTTCCCATATATTGTTTATAATAATCAATAAAACTGATATATTATAATCTCCTTTCTTATATAAAAGTCAATTATAATATATCAGTTTTCTAAGTTTTTTTCAAGTATTAAGCTATATATATATATTATTTTTTCATAACTTTAAATACAATTACACTCATATCGTCCTTTGGTTTTCCTACACAGTTGTCTATTGCTTCTCTTAAAATTATATCTGCTATCCTTTCTGGAATATCAGTTTGTATGTCTTCTAGTAAATATTTAAGCCATAAATCTCTATTAGCAAATTCCATATTTGAATCTAGTATACCATCACTACACATTACTACGATATCTCCATCTTCTAAGTCTTTATCATAAGTATCAATTTGTATATTTTTCATAATTCCAGTAGGTAATGATGTTGATTTTATTAAACTTACATTTCTATTTTTCTTTACATAGGTTGGGCAAGCTCCGTTTTTAAGTAATTCCATATTTCCTGCATATAAGTCTAGAATTGATATATCTAATGTTGCATAGTTGTCGTCTTTATTAGCTGTTAGTATTGCTGAGTTTATTAGTTTTATTGATGTGTCTTTGTCAAATCCTGAGCCTAATAGTCTCTCTAACATACTTATTGCTATCTTACTGTTTTTCATAGCATCTGGTCCTGAACCCATTCCATCACTTATTGCATACATGTATTTTCCATCTCCTAATCGTATCTGAGAGATCATGTCTCCTGATACGATTGAGCCATCTTTCTTTGCTTTAGCAATTCCTGATTGAATTATATATTTATTAGCTGATATATATGTATAATTGCACATCTCTTTATTTAAACGTATTCCACACTTCTGATCTTGGATTGTTAATTGGTCTCCTAATACTTTACTAGCAATTCTTGATATTGGCTTTATAGGGCATAACTTTCCTTCTGCATCATTACATATTGACGTATACGCATTTATTATATATCTTCCTGATTCTTCTTGCTTAATATTTATATCTTGTAATTGTATATTTTTATTTTTTAGTTCATCTATAATTTGCTGCTTTTTGTCAGCAAATTTATCTTCTTCTGCCTTATGTGTCATATCACCTGTAATGTCTTCTATTGCTGATTTCACAGATTTTAATTGTTCTGACATATTGGATTTTACTTCATCCATTTTCTTTTGCCATACAAAATTTACTTTGCAAATTCTATATGATGAATTTATTACTTTAAGTACCTTGCGAATTTCCGTCTGTTCTTCATTATTTGATTCAATATTATCTGAATTCATTAAATATATGTTATGTTTTGCACAAATACTAATTAGTCCATTTTCTGTAAGTATTCCATTTTCTTGCAAATTATTGAATACATCTTCTAATATTCCATCTTCATTATTATACAAATCATCATATAATAAATTGTCTTCCATTCCATCTAATGATTTAATTAATTCATCTTCAAATAATTGCTCATTTTGCTCATAAAAATCGTCTTCTCTATAATTATTTGCCATTTCTGATATTGTTTTTGATATGCTATTTAGTTTGTCAATAGCTTCATCATCACCTTCTATTGCTCTACCTGCTTCTGGCAATAACTTTGTTTGAGGCATTATCTTGTCTATGCTTATTTTACTTACTTTTGGCATTGCAAGTAGTCCTACTGATGCAATTAAGATTTCTTGAAACATTATTATATTGCTCATACCACCATTTGCACTATATGCAATTAGTATATTTCCTATAATAAATCCTACTATTACTCCTATCTTACCACATCTATTTAATAAACCTGCTATCATTCCAGAGATTGCATACGCAGCAATTACAGTTGGTGTTCCGTCACCTATTATTCCTAGCACTATTCCTACTGTTATACCTGATACTCCTCCAACAAGTACACCATTTCTCCAGCCTAATACTAATACCATGAATATACACAATATGTTTCTTATATTAAATGTCATTATTGATGTTTGTCCTAATGCACTAACTGCTATTGCAACTAGTAAACTTGCACCAATTACTTCTTCTACTGAAAATACTTTCTTTATTCCATATTCTGATATTACATTTATTGAATTTACAAATATTTTATAAAAAATATATCCTGCGACACTTAGTGTAATCGCAACCAATATATCATATATATACATTCCTTTTATAAGTGTACATATTAGCTGTACGGCAAATGTCGAAAGAAATAGATATGCTCCAAGATGGGTCTTCTCTGCTTCATCTTCATTTTTTACTGGCTTTTTTATAAGTACCATCATTAATAATACTATTGATGTAAATATGTATATTAATGTTGCTTGTCCACCAAATTTTATTGCTGTTCCGAGCATTCCTGCAATATATACCATTACCATTGGTAGTCCAGCACTTATACATGCTGCAACCATAGCTAGTCCAAATGGTGCTATTTTCCAGCCTTCATTTGCTCCAAATCCCACCATCGAAATCATAAATGTTAATATGTATACACAAATATTTTGCACTGTAAATATTTTAGCTATTGCACCTTTATAATCAACATTTGTCTTGTATTTTTCTTCGCTTTGATCATAACTTTGTGAAAAATTTTGTAACATTTTTATCACCTCTTACTTTTTTAACTAATGTTATTTTAATACTTTTCTTTGGATTATTTTGTCAAATTAACACATTTACATTAAAAAAGTATAATACTTTTTGTGCTATATTGTGCTTTTATTTTATATGAAAAGCCCTAAAAATACAAGATATTTCAATAAATTTCGCTAAAAAAGTCGATTATAGTTTTATTTTTGATTATAAAAAATAAAGACTGTTTACATTTTTGTGTTAAACAGTCTTTATTAATTTATAGAATTATTCTATTTTATTATTTTTTTCTTGATGATAACTATTCCAGCAATTATTATGCCTGCTACTGCAATTACTGTTGCAATTACAGGGATATAGTTCTTATCTGCTCCTGTTGGAGGCATTATAACAATCTTTTGACTGCTATCGCTGTCTACTTCTGTTGGTGTTACAAGGTCTACTGGTGTGTATAAATCATCACGAGCATTGCTTCCTAATGATTGATCTGCCATTTCTTGATTTCCTGATACTGAATATACCATTCTTCTACCTTGCTTATTAGATGTTGCAACTATTTCTGATAAGTTGTTGTATACAAAGTTATCTCCACTTGTAGAGTTTGATAATAATGCTGATAATACTAATGATGTACTTACTTGTGATTTATTATTATCAACTATTGCTGGTAATAAGTCTTCTGACAACTTGTCTGTTGTTAATACTGTGTTGTATGTTGCAAGTTTATCTGCATATTGTCTATTTATTAAGTCTTCATCAAGTTTTGTCTCATCTATTGTAATATTATCTCCTGTTAAACTTAATGTTCCATTAGAAGTTAATGTTACTGATGGCATGATTTCTTGTTGTGTTTTTACTTGCCAGTTTGCATTTACATCTTGTACATTCTTGTCATACTTAATGTAGTTTGATACATAGTCAATCACTTGCTTTGCATTTGTTGTTGACATATATGATGTATTTCCTGCATGAGCTGATTTTCCTATATAGTAGAATTGTTTATCTAAGTAATCAACTTCTCCTACATTTGTTACAGTAAATTTATATACTGCTTCAATCTGTGCTCCTGCAATCAATTCTTCATCCAAGTATGCTTGAATTAACTCTGGTGTTTGTTTATTGTTCTTTCCTAATTTATATCCTTTTAAACGTAGGTTATTGTATTTATTGTCATAATAAATGCTATGTCCTTCATGTTTTGCAAAATATAAATTATTTACTGACTGATGTGTATCAAATAATATCTGTCCATTTGCAAGTGTTAATTTTAAGCTTGTTATTTCTTTATTAAGTTTTAATTGAGCTTCTGGTCTTTCTTGTAATCCTAAATCAATATCTCCTATTGTGTATGTTAATTTGTTGTCTTTTCCTTGATTTGATGTTTCTTTAGAATTATATTCAACTTCTGTATCAATTACACCTGTTTGAGCCACCATTTGAGTATTTGCAATTAACTCATCTATTTTAGCTTGTTGTGCTTGTTTTTTTAAGTCTTCTGTCTTATATGTGTATGTTCCAGTTGATTCAAATGAGTTCATTATCTCTGCTCTATTATTTAATAGAGTTGAATCTGATGCACCTTGTGACCAAGAATTTACTTTCTCTCTATATGAGTAGACATCTTTTGCATCTGATGCACCTTGTACTGTAGCACTCTTAGCTATATCATAATAGTAATTTGTTGATTTATCTGTCGCATTAGTATAGTTTTGTTTTTCATAATCTACAAATCCTTGTATTCCATTATAGCTTGATTCTTGGCTTATTCCTGGTTGATATGTTGTTGATTTATAGTCTTGACCATTATATGATTTAACATTTAATCCTTTTTGTCCTAGTAATTTATTTACATCATTGTCTTCACTTGTTAATACTGTTTGAGTTGTATCTCCATAAGTGAATCTAATTATAAAGTCTCCAGTTGGAACTGATTTAAATGAATATGTTCCATTGTTTTCTCCCAATTCATCTGGTAAAACTTCTAATATACCAGGTCCTGTTAGGATTACTTTTGATTGTCCTTTTCCACTGAAATATCTAGTTAAATCTTCGTCTCCATCTTTTACAAGTCTGCCACCTTCGAATTTGTATGTTGCTGTACCCCATACTTTTTCTCCACTATAGCTTCCTACAAATATACCGTTATCATCAACATTTTGAACTAATTCAACTAGTTCAACTTTTACACCATTTATTTTTGTTTCATCATTATCGTATTTTCCGTTTCCGACAACTGCTGAGTCATTCATTACTGTTCTATTGTCTTCATATACATATCCTGTTAGTCTTCTTGTCTCATCATCACCGTCTTCACCTGTTTTGATTACTAATTTAATATTTGGTGCTTTATCAGTATCTGGTTCTGCTCTATTTTGAACAGGATCATCTTTTGAATACTTGATATCTCCATCTGATGTTAAATCATTTTCTGTTAAGTTTCCGGCATTTGATATTGTATCTATTATTCCTGCTGTTTTATTTCCTACGCTAACATCTACTGTACTGTTATCAGCATTTAAATGTCCTGGTATTACAGCTCCTTCTGAATAATATGTTGAATATCCATTGATTTCAGCTATATTACGTTTTCCTACTGTTGTGTTTCCATTATTTAAGTCTTGGTCAACTTTTACTTTGCCTGTAGCTTCATCTTTATTTACTTTGAATGTTACATACGCATACGCAAATTCTCCTGGTGCTAATCTATCATTTCCTGATGCTGATTTTATTCCTGTAATATAAAGTGAATTATATGTGTATTGTCCATTTGATAATGTCTTAGCACTTCTATCTGCAAAACTTGTATTATTGCTTACTGTTAGTTCTGCATTTTCTAGTTTTCCACCATTTGCATTGTTTCCTACATAAGAGTTTACATAGCTTCCTGTTACATTTCCATTTTCATCATAATTATTATATGAATTTAATGAATATACTCCATTTGACCCTAATGTTCCATCAAATGTATATTGATCTGCATCATAGTAATCTACAATTTCGTTTATAGTTGAATATAAATTTTGTGATCTATTCTTTATTGCTAATCTATATGTTACATATACTTGTAAATCCTTGCTAGATGATGTTCCTGCGTCTTTTCCACTATATAAGTATTCTGATTTACGTACTTCTCTTGTATATGTGTATGAACCATTATACAATTCATCTGATGCTCTGACTTCTACATTCCAGCTTCCATCATCACTTAAATCTTTCTTAGAATAATTGTATTCATGTTTCTTACCATTTACTATAACTGTTGCTTTGTATACATCTTTTTGTAGATATAATTCTTCTTGTTGTCTTCTTGTTATTCCTAAATCTACATATCTACTTTGATCTGATTTTTTTGTATATAAATATGAATATGTTTCTCCAAGCGTTATTGTTTCTATTTCATCTGTTGGATTTTCTAGATTTTCAAGTACAAATCTATCATATACTGGATATTCCACTAATTTATTGGTTAATGGATCTGTTACATGTGTTGTTGCATCTATCATACAATCTTTGATAAATGTTATAACTCCTGCTCTATCCTTGCTTCCAACTCCTAATGATGCTAGATAACTATCTAGTTCTTGATATGCACTTTCATAAGATCCTTTTTGTGCTGCAAGTTCTACAAATTTGTTCCAAGCATCTTCATAAGTTAATGCTCCATCTCCATAAGCTATAAAGCTTCCATCATCTTTCTCAAGTTTTGCAAGTAATGCATAAGATGTATGCCATTCATTACCTACTTTGTAGTTCTGAGTTGTTGAATCTATTTTTCCAAATTTGCTGTTAAAGTTTTCTCTTGCTTCTTCCTCAGCATTTGAATATCCACCTGTTAATTGGTTCTTATAATATGTTGCTTGATATACTTGACCATTGTATGTAAATCTTACATAATATTTCATTAAAGGATTTAGCCCTTTAAAATGATATGAACCATTGCTATCTGTTACTGTTGTTCCAACTAGATTTCCATTTTTATCATATAATCTTACTAACATTCCAGCATAAGGTGTATCTTCTTCTGATCTTACTCCTGTAATATTTCCTGTTTTTACTTCTGGTAAGTCAAGCCATACATTTCCACCTAATTCCATTGATATTTCTTTTAATCCTAATTCAATATCAACTTTATCTGATGTTGTACCTACTCCTAATTTTAAGTCTTCAGTTCTCTCTGATAAACCAAATTTTAGGCTATCTGATACATAGATAAGTTCCTGGATTCTATTTGGATCTGTTATTTCTGCTGTATAACTAAATCCTGTTACATAATTTTCATATATAGGTTCTGTTCCTTGTGATGGATCATTTGGATCTTTTGGCTGAGTTCCAACTTGTCTTCTTTCTGTTGTTACTTTTGTTGATAAGATTTTTACTCCTATACTTGCTCCAAAGTTTCCATTTGCTTTTAATGTTCCTGAATTTACATAGTTCTCAGCTTTGAAATCTGATTCTTTTACATCTATTCCTGAAACATTTCCACTAAATGTTTCGCTACTTCCAACACAATATTTTACTTTTCCTGATATTTTGTTTAAGTAATATATTGTAACTTTAGGATTTATTGTTGTTATTCCATTTGTTGGTTTGAAACGAATATAAAATTCTTCTCCCCAGTTTGGAAATTGAATTGTGTTTCCGCTTTTGTCTAGGAATTCAATATCTTCTCCTTCTATTCCTGTAACTTCTGCATTTGCAAAAGCTGGATAGTTAGGATAATTTACTTTATTTATTCCTGCTAATTCATTATATAATATTGTTTTTGCTTCACTTGTTGAGCCTGATAAGTCCGCATCAACATCAACACTGTATGGTCCTACTGTATATGTTCCAGATATCTGGTCTACTAATACTTTAGAATCTTTAGTTGTTGTGTTTAATGTAATTTTATTTTGTCCTTTTAAAATTCCATAATAGAATTGTGCATATTGATTTGATCTTGCTATTAAACCATTGCTTGATGTTGGACTTGTTGTTTGTCCTGCATATGCAGCAAGAACGCCTTGGTACCCTGCTTTGTCTTTAAACTGACCTGATGCCCATATAATCTGTTGCAATGTTACACTTGAACTATCCCATGTTCCAGTTTTCATTGCTGAATAGAATGCAAATCCAATACTTGCTTCTATGTCTCTATCTTCTTCTGAATAGTTGTCTACTATACTTGATGAATCAAGTCCTAGTACGTTTTCAACATACCAGCCTTTTAGATTATCAACACAGAATAAGTTTGAATTATATTGGTATGGTTCTGCAGGAGGGTTTGAGATGCTTATACCATATACAGCTTTACTGGCAAATAATATGCCAGAAGCTATAATCATCATAAGTATAAATTTTATTTTTTTACTCTTTATCCTCATGTCTCTTTCCTTTCTTATAGAATATTATACATTTTACTAATTACATGTTTCTTTATTTCATATACTGCAAATGCTATTAATGCAAGTACACCTATTGCAATTCCTGCATAAGAAACAGCTTCTTTACCAGTTGACATTGCTATTACTGCATCTGCTGATGACATATCATCTTCTCCGTCTTGCTTGTTTCCTGCTTTTGAGTCTATATCTTCTATTCCGTATTCATTATATGATGTCTTTATCTCTGCAGTATTTCTGAATGTTCCCATGTTATCATTTGTCATTTTCTTTGATAATACAAATTTTATTTCTTTTGTTTCTCCTGGATTTATTATTGTATTTGCAAGTGTTGTGCTATATGCGTTTCCGTCTTTTCCAAGATACCATTCTTTATTTAGTTCTGAATTGAATGTCATTCCTGATGGAATATAATCTACTATTTCTTTAGCATATCCCGGAATGTCTCCTTCATTTGTAACTTGTATTGTATATTCAACTAAAACTGTTGCATAATCTGTATAAGAAGTTGAAAGTTCTACTTTTGCAATTGTTTTATGATCATAGTCATAAGCTCTTGTCTTTGTTTTTGGATTAGCTACTGTTATTTTTGTGATTGTTTTACTCAATTTTAAATCAAATTTTTTCTTTGATATTAATCCTAAGTCTATATTGTAAGTATTAGCATTTGTAACTGCTATTGTATCTGTTGCAGCGACTTGTTTGTCCACGATTTTTGCTAAAACGAAGTCTGAATTTTCTGCATCTACTAATCCTTCTACATGATATGATGTTATATCATAAGTATTTTCATCATATTCTGCTACTACTATATAATTTCCTGGTTGTACATTTATAAATGTGTATTTTCCTTCATTATCTGTTACTTTTGATAATTCTTTGCCATCTACATCTTTTGCTATACTTCCTGTATCTTTATTATATAGTTTTACTGTTATTCCTTGTAGCTTTGTTTCTTCTTGTTCTTTCTTTCCGTTGTTGTTTTTGTCAAACCATGCAGTTCCACTAATCTTATATGTTCCATCTTTTGTCTCTTCATCATCTCTTGTTTGTCCATTGCCATTATTATTGCTGTTATTTTCATTGTTTGAGCTATTATCTCCAGCTGACCCTTTCGATGTTCCGATTATTTTATGTGTTACTACATTTGTTTCAAATTTTGAATCATCTAATGTTACTACTGCTTTATTTTCTATTGTTTCTGTTTTACCTTTTTCTAATTTATATGGTACTGCAACTATTGTTAGTCTTGCTGTTTCTCCAGCTTTTATTGTCATTGATGTAAGTATTGTTCTTGATGCTGCATCTACCTTTTTCTCTCCGTTTATGTCTTTAATTCTATATCCTTTAATTCTTAATTCACTAGGTAATGTATCTGATACAGATACTGTTACATCTTCATTTTTGTTATTTTTTACATCTATGTAGTATTCTATTTCATCATTGTCATTCATGCTTGATTCTGAAATATTGCTTGATTGTGATACTAATATATTGTTAATTACTAAATTGTGTTTTACATCAGCAAGTGTAAGCTCTTCCATTTCATCACATTTTATTTTTGACTTTGCTTGAACTTCTACATCTTTGTTAAATTCATTTACTTTTGCATTTATAAGCAATCCATCTGTTGCTCCTGCTGCTAGTTTAGAATTTGTATATGCTAATGTATTTGTTTTTTCGTTGTATGTGTATGTTGTTCCTTCATTATTAGCAACTGATGTTACTTTTATTTCATTAGGAAATACTATTGTTGCTTGTATATTATTTTTTACATCAAAGTTTACATTCTTTATGTTCATATAATATGTTACAGTATCTCCTGCCTTAAGAGTCTTATTTGTCTTATCTGATGTTAAACTTGCTACTAAATATCCTTTTACTACATTTACTGTTTGACCATATACTGCTTCTTCAATTTTGTCTGCTGTTATTTTAGTTGTTACATTTAATTGTGCATTTTGTTCTGATGATGATAATATTTTTGTTACTGCTACTTTATATGAAATTGTTGTAGATTCTCCTGCTTTTATTGTAGCAATTTTTTCTGTTTTTGATTTTGTTTGTGTATCAATTTTGTATGTTTCTACACTTGACATATTAGTTGCGGTTTGGATAAATGCTAATCCTTCTGGTAATGTTGTTGTAACATTTACATTTGTTGCATTTTCTTTTCCAGTGTTTTTTACATTTATATCATATTGAATATATTGACCTTCTTGTACATTTGCTCCATCTGTAATCTTTGCTCCTGAGTTTAAGTTTGTTAAGTTCATCTCAGCTTTTACATCTGGTATTTCACCTGTTGTTACTCCTACTGATTTAGCAATTATAACATTTTGCTTTGTTCCTTCTTGTGCGTCGTTGTTGTAGTATAAAGCATATGTTGATTTTGAAGTTTGTCCATATTCAAGATTCTCTGGTAATATTACATTATAAGAATAACTAAATCTGCTCTTATTTTTTACTATATTTTTTGCAACTATTTTGTATGATCTTGCATTTTGTGTATATGTTGTCTTCCATGATGTTCCATCTATTTTTTCGTTTACATTTTCACTGTAATATACATCTGCATCTATGCCATTTAATTTAATTGCACTTGATAACTGAGTATCTAAGTTTGAATTTAATGAATTTCCATTTACATCATTTGCATCTCTTGATGGTATATTTCCTACGATTGTAACTCCTGTGCTGTCATTTCCTAAGTTATTAACTATTGTTCCTGATAGTGTCATTTCTTTTTGTGATGTTTTTACTTGAACTTTTGGAGTTTTTTCTTCACCTTCTTGTGATGTTACTTTTGTTCCATTTACTTCTACACTATTTGTTGTAACAAATCCTGTTGGAGCTACAACATTTACTTCTTTTTCTACTTGTTTTGATTCTGCTGTTGCTTCATTTGTATATGATAATGTTACTTTTCCTTCTGATGTTGGTGCTAGATTATCAAGTCCTAAGTCAGCAACTATTCTTAATACTGTTCCTTCTGATGTTGATTGTGAACTATATACTGTTTGTGTACCATTTAATTTTAAATATATTTCATTTCCGTTTGTTGTAAATGTTACTGGCTTTAATTCATCTTCATAAATTAATTTTGCATCTTTTAATGAAATATCTTTTACTTCTTGTGGTAATGTAATTTTTAATTCTGGATTTCTGTATAATGCGTCTTCAATATTATTTGTTTCAAGTGTTGCTGTAATAACAACATCTTCATTATTTACTACTGTTGATAAATTCTTACTGCTTATGTCTATGCTTGCATTTGATGTTGGTTCTGTAAGATTAATTTCTTTATTTATTGTTTGATTTGATATTTCTTTTTCATCTTTATAAGCATATACTTTTAATATATTATCTAATATTTTTAGATTCTTGATTTCAGCTCTGCTATATGATTGCTTTCCTTTTATTGCCTTTGTAACAATAACTTTTAAGTCACCTTCTGAAACTGGTTTTGATGTTTCTAATGATATTTTTGATTCATTTATATCAATTTCAGTTTTGTCTTTATTTAATGTTCCTAATTCTTTTCCATTCTCAGCTAATATTTTTACTATTCCATCTTCACCTAGTAATTGTACTAAGTTATCTTTGTTTATACTAATTTTTTTATTTACTATAGAATTATCTGCATTTGCATCACCAAATTTATATCCATCTTCTTTGATTACAATTTTATCAATTATGCTACTATATCCAATATTTAATTTATATTCTACTGAATATTGTGTATCTAGTTTGTTAGAATCGTTATCAGTATTTGTATACATATATCCTTTATTTATCTCATTTGTTCCATTTATTTCTGATTGAACAAACGAACCAATTTGTTTTGACATATCAAATTTTTCTACTGATTCTCCTTTTATCTCTTTCCCTTTTACAGTAGCTACTGCTGATATTTCTGATGTATAGTAATTGTTTTCACTTTCTTGCGCGTCATATATATATGTAATCATATAACTATCTTGAGAATTCCAGTTTACTTTTCCACTTGCTGTGTTATTTTTGTGGATAACTATTTCTCCATTCTCATATTTGTATTCTATTCCTTCTCCTGTAACAATTACTTTTTCTGGCTCTACATTATTTAGTTTTGCAACTTTTATTGTTGTTGTTTTCTCTGTAGCTGGAATTTTGTTATTTTCAATTCCTTCTTCTACTTTGAAACTTAGCATTGTCTTATGGTCATCATATTTGATAAATCTAACTAATGTCTGTTTTACTACCTCTGTTGCATCTTCTGCTGACCATTCAACATGCAATGTTAAGCTCTTTTCTATTTTTCTTTCTTTTCCCTTTTCATTTACATATATAGCATTTAAAGTTACTTTACTATCTTTGTTTAAGTCATTTAATTCAATTTGATCTTTTTTATCAAAATGAACTGGAATGCTTATGTTTGCAACTTGTCCAGCTTTTATTTCATTAAGAGTAATTTCATTTCCATTTATCTCTTTAATATTTTCATTTGTTGCATCAGACATTGTATAATTATTGTCTTTTAATGTAATTTTTGCATCTTTTAAATATCCTGATTCTGATACTTTAATGTTTAGCATTAAATTTCCTTTTTCAGTAATATCCATTGTAGATGAATATCCATTGTTTATCATGGCATTAAATTCTACGTTGCTTTCTGATGTTTTACTATCTTGTTTAATTTCATTTGCTGCATAAGAAACTGATGGTACAAAGTTTATACCAACTAACATAGCAATTATTATAATTGCAATTGTTTTGTTTAATATTTTTTGCATGATAATCCTCCTTAATTAATTTACATAAATCTAACTTCTATTATACAATGATTTTGCTGATATTTCAAGCTTTTTTATAATTTAATTGTTTAAAAATGCCTATTTTGGTGCTATTTATCTACTATATATATTAATTTACATTTTATTGTTTTTCAATATACTTATTTTTGCCTTTTTTATATGCTTTTACGGAAGGTTCATTAGCCTTATTTTATTAAATTTTTGTTACAAAAAATCTGGACAATTTTATATTTTTGTCCAGATTTTGTAATATTTTCTTATGAAAGTCTTATTTGCGTAAGCTTTATTTATTTTCTTCTTCTATTTTCTTTATGACATTTCTTCTTATTAAGATTGCTGATACTCCAACTATTCCTAAGCTTAGTAATGATACTATTATTGCTATTACATAGTTCTTGTTTGCACCTGTTGGTACATTTATATCTACTTTTTGCGCACTATCACTATCTATTTCTGTCGGTGTTATCCATGTAATTGATTCGTCTTCTGATTTTACATCTGATTGATATGCCATCTTCTGATTTCCTGCTATTGATATCTGCATTCTTCTTCCTACGCTATTTGTTGTCTCAATTACTTCTGCTAAGTTATTGTATACTAAGTTCTTGTTATCTATTGAGCTTGATAGCATTGTTGTTAATATTAGATTTGTTTCTCTTCTTGAGTAGTTCTTTGAGCTTGATGTATCACTTTGTCTTGGTATTAACTCTCCTTGGAAGTTTCTTGTTCTTAATAATAAATTGTATGTGTCTAAATTGTCTTTATAATAACTGTTTACATAGTCGTCATCTTTGCTTGTGCTATTACCTAATAGCTCACTTGTTGTTGTTACAAGCCATTCGTTATCTTGGTAGTTCTGCTCATATTTTGCTTCATTTGATACATAATCTATTACATTTAGTACATTAGTTCTTGAAATGTTTCCTACTCCTGCATCTAATGTTTTTCCTCTATAATAAAATTGTTTGTCTAAGTAGTCTACTTCACCTATATTATCTATTGTATAATTATATGTCAATCTGATTGTTGCCCCACTCATTAACTCTTCATCCATATATGCTTGTACTAATTCTTCTTGTCTGCTCTTTACTTGTTGCATAATGTCTTGTCTTAGTCTATATGTTTTATTATTTCTAAAGTCTGATGTCTGATAATAGTAATCTTTATCTTCATAAATCTTATGTGATCCGAATGATAAGTTGTTTACTGATTGATTTGTATCAAATAGTATTCTACCATCTGCTAATTTTATTTGGATATTTGTTAAGTTCTTTGTTAATAATACTTGTGCTTCTGGTCTTTCTTCTAGTCCAAATAATAAGTCTGTAACTGAATATGGTAATTTGTCTTCGTTTCTACTTCCGTCTACTGCTACTTCTGTGTATGTTCTGTTTTTCTCGACTTCTCCTTTGATTACACCTGTCTGTGCTACCATATATGTGTTATTACATAATTCAGCTATTGTATTATGCTGGTCTGCTTTTTTGTTATTATCTGATGATGATTGAATTTCTTTATTATCATCTCTTGCTACTGTTGTTAATTTTGTTCCTGATGTCATTACTTCTGCTCTGTAGTTTTTAAGTGTTTGGCCTTGATATGTGCTATATGTTGAATTACTTCCTTTTGACCAGTTTATCTCAGCTTCTCTATATCCATATACGTCTTTTGCATCTGATACATTTTTGCCTTCTGATCCTGCTATATCATAATAATACAATTTGCTCTTGTCCATATACTGGCCACCATTCCAGTTAGCTGTATATTGATTCCATGCTTTTCCATTCTTTGCATTATTATAATTATTTAATTCTTGTACATTATTAATATAGTTTTGATTATTTAAATCATTATATCCATTTATTGTGTATGAAGTGTTATAGCTTGTATTTTGATCAACTGTAACTGTTCCACTATTTGTTGTTCCTGACTGATATGTTGTTGATTTATAGTCTTGTCCATTATATGATGTTGCGTTTAATCCATTATTTCCATCATTTAAAAGTTGATTTACTTCATTGTTTGCATCATTTATTCTTACTGTTTGTTCTGTATCACCATAAGTAAACCTTACGAAGAAGTCTCCTGGTGGCAATGAATCAAATTTATATGCTCCATTTTGCGTTCCTATATTAGTTGAATCTACCTGGAATATTCCTGGTCCTGATAGAATTACTTTTGAACTTCCTATTCCGCTATAATATCTACTTGAATCATGTGATTGTACATTCCAATCTGTTCCATAAGTTACATTAGACCATACATATTCGCCTAAATATTCACCAGTCCAGAATCCTTGATTATTTACTTCTTGAACTAATTCTACTAGTTCAACCTTTACACCATTTACTTTCTTATCGTTTGATTCTGATAATCCATTTCCTACTGAGGCTGCATCTGATACTAAATTTCGTATATCTTCAAATACATATCCTGAGAAGCTTCTTGTATCTCCATTATCATTTGCTTTTACTAATATTTTTATGTTTGGTGCTTTTCCAGTATCATCTTCTAGTCTATTATTCCAAGATTCTGTTTTTGAATATTTTATATTACCATTTGCGTCTAAGTCATTTGGTCTTAAGCTTCCTGGGTTTGAGTCTACGTCTATAACTCCGGCTTTACTTCCATTGTTATAATATGTAGAATATCCATTTATTTCTGCAATATTTCTATTTCCTATTCCTTCTTGAGGATTGTTATAATTTGAGTCAAATGTCTCATTTATTATTACTTTTCCTGTTTTAGGATCTGTATTTACTTTAAATGTGATATACACATAAGTCATCTCTCCTGGTGATAGTCTATCACTACCACTAGCATTTTTTATAGGACTTCCATTGCATGTTAAATATAATGCTCCATAATTACATGTTCCTATTATGTTATATCCTGTTGATCCGTAAATTGAACCTCTATCTACTCGTAAATCATATAACTTGTTACCACTTGAATTTCCTATATAAGTTCCATTTTTGATTATTTCGTAACCTTCATCATAGGTATATGCATAGGTATCAAAATAATCTACTATTTCATTTACACTTGTATATATTGACTGTGATTGATTTTTTACAGCTATTCTATATGTTACAAAGGCTTGTAAGTTCTTTGCATCTGTTGTTCCTACACTTGAGCCATCATATAGATATTCTGATTTACGTACGTTTCTTGTGTATGTGTTAACTCCATTGTAGTTATCGTTATTGGCCATCATATAACTATCACCTTGGCTATTTGCACTATATTCATAGTCTCCTCTTGATGTATTTACTATCCAGTTTCCACTTGAGTCTGTTTCTGATGTCTTTTTATTGTATTTGTATACATGTTCCTTACCATTTACTAATACTGTTGCTGTGTATACATCTTTTGATAGCCATAAGTCTGCTACTTGGCGTAGTTTTACACCAAAGTCTACATTTCTACTTTGATCAGATACTTGAGTATATAAATATGTATATACTGTTCCAACTGAATATGTTGGCTGACCTCCTAGTGGCGAGTCTAAGTCATCTAATACGAACTGATTCTGTTTTGGATACGATAATGTCTTGCTCTTAATTAGTGTATCCATCATATAACTCCATACAGAGTTTATTTCTCCACCAGCAACTCCTATGCTACTTAGTCTACTGTAAAATTCGCCTTGTTTGTCTGCATATATAGGTCTAATGCCTAAACTATAGTATGTATTATCCATTGATGATTTTCCACTTCTATCATAGTTATGATTGTCTGTGCAAATCTCTTTTAATATCATTAATGCATCATAATACCTAAATGATCCTTGGTTTGTACCTTCATTTGAGTATTGTATATAATTGTCACTACTATTTACCAGCTTTGTATACAATCCGTAAGCTTTCTTGCCTGAGTAGTTACTTGGTGATGTATCTATTGTATCAAATTTATCATTAAAGTTTGATCTTTCTGAACCATCATACAAACTTTCTGATGCTGTTGAATATCCTCCACTTAAATTATCAGAATACTTAGTATTCTCAAACCTCATTCCATCATAGGTAAATACTACATAGTATTTATGCATTGGATTTAGGTTTTTAAATCCATACTGACCTGAGCTATTGGTTAAACAGCTTGCTACTCTATTATTTTTAGTAGCATCCCATAATTCAACCTGCATTCCCGCATAGTTTAATGAGTTTCCTCCGTTTCTTACTCCTGTTCCGTCATCTCCTGTTTTGATTCCAGCAAGTTCTTGCCATGCATTTCCACCAATATACATATTGATTTTTCTGCTTCCTAAGACTACTTGCTCTAAGCCTAAGTTTCCTCCTAATACAGTAATATCTAATGTTGCACTTCTATATCCTGTTGGTGTATCAAACACAACAGCTGGCTGAATTTTGCTTGTGTCTTCATCTATTGTAACATCAGTGATTCTACAGCCAAACTTTACATATTCTTTTACATAATCGATTCCAAAATTCCATGCTTCATCCTCACTGCTGAAATCACTTCTTAATTTATTACTCATTTCACGTATATGTAAAGTTACACTATATGTAATTGTTTCTGTTTCAAAAGTATAATCCCTTACATCAAATCCTTGTCTCCTCCATGAATCAGCTTCCCATTTCTGTGTAGTCCTCATTCCAGTACCAGGAACAGTCCATCCCGGTTCTGTTGACGTTGATTTGTGCTGTTCAACTTCTAAGTACATACTAGCTTCTTCATAAAAATTATACCTATAATAAAATCCTCCATGTCCAGTTATATCAACTTTCATTGAGCGTGCATCCCAATTTATACCTTTATCAGTAAAGGTAGATGCAAGAGATCCTTCAACCATTGGTTCATAATAATTAGTCCATTTACTTGCAGAATTAACTGTCTCTCCTTTTTTTATTTTAACTCCCTCTGTATTCCAGAAATGATGATCTCCAACCCAATCCCAACTACTGTCCATATATGATTTGCTTTTAAATGCATCTTCTAATAGCTTTTGATTATCTTCAAACATCTTATATTTTATATGTGTAGATTTATATTTATATGCATTTCCTTTAAATTTCTTCATATATGTAACTTTTATGTTTGGTTTTATTTCTGCTACATCTTCGTCCACACTTGACTGATAACGAATATAAAATTTTTCTCCAAATTTAGGGAAATTTCCCTGAATAGGATTTCCTGAGCTATCAAGAACTGTTATTTCTACATTATCTCTTTTACTTCCATCTCTATATGTTATTGTTGCTTTACATGTTCCATTTGCAAATCTGTTTGCTTCAGTTTCTCCTGAATTGATTCCTATAATTTCTTGCCATACTAGAGTTCCTATTGATTCACTTCCAGCATTACATGCAACTGATTGATTAGTTATTGTTGCTGTATATGGACCCTGTACATAAGTAGCTGCTCCTTGATCAACTAATACTTTTATATCTTTTGTTTCATCTGTTGTAGGTGTACACTTTAGTCCTAGCGATTCTGAGCCATCTAATCCTCTATATACGAAGTTAGCAAATTGTTGTGATCTACCAGTTATTCCTCCTGAGCTATTGCTAATAGTGTATTTTGTATCTACTGCAAGTAAGTTACTACTATTCCATTGCCATGATGACCATACGATCTGTTGCAATGTTGCTCCTCTTGCACCTTGCCATCTAGCATAAGCAATAGATTGTACCATTGGTGCACTTCCAGCAGATGTATATGTATTTACCTGATGTGCATTGGCCCAGCCACCATCTGGAAGATATAATCCATTATCAGAATATGAGCCATTTTTTCTTACCAAAGACCATCCATGTCCTGCACAATATACGTCTCCAAAATTGTACATTTCCTTCATGTTAGCACCATACAAATTTCCTATTGTAGGAAGTCCTGGTGCTGCTACATCTGTAGTTTGCAAATTATATGCGGAGGTTTGTACGCTTGTATCTATATCCAATGATGTTTGAGTTACTATAATTATACACATTGCTAGAATTATTGTTACCAACATACATTTAGCTATTTTTTTCATTTAAACCTCCTTATTATTTTTAAATCTTTATTATTTTTTTGTTTACTACATATATAACTGCTAATATCATTCCAATTATTATTGCAGAATATATTATCATTTGGGCTACATTTACTTTTGAATGTATTACTAAGTCTGATATTGATTCTGTATCTTGTATTATTCCTGATTTTACATTTAATTTTTTTACATTATACGAATCATTTACCTGTTTTAATCCTGCTGTATTGTGGATTATTCCTAATTCATTATTTGTTATATGTTTTGTAAATATTATCTTTAGTTCTTTGCTTTCTCCTGCATCAATTATTTCATTTGCTATGCTTGTGTTTACTACTTCTGAATTATTTACTTTATACCAATCCGGATTTAGTTCTGATCTAAATTCCATTCCACTAGGTATATAATCAACTACTGATTTTGCATATCCTGCAACATTTCCAGTATTCTTAACTGTTATCGTATATTCTACTATGATATTACTATTTTCTAGCTTTTTCTTATTTAGTTCAACAGAAGTAATATCTCCTTCAAATACCTGACTTTTCTCATCTTTATATACAACTGTTAATTTTGAAATCTTGCTTTCTACATTTATTTCTAACTTTTGTTTATCTCGTAGTCCTAAATTAACATTATATTGATTTTCATTATCTATATCAATTGCATCTGTTGCTGCAATACTTTGTCCATCAATTATTGTTTCTATAAAGTCTGAGTTTAAACTATCTTCAACGTCATCTTTTTTATATTCTGTAATTTCGAACTGATCTTTATCATAATTTGCATATACAATATATGTATCATTTTCTAGATTTTCAAATCGATATTCTCCATTTTCATTTGTAGTAACTGTTAATGGATTTCCATTTACGTCTTGCACTTTATTTCCTGTTGTTTTACTGATTAGTCCTACTGATACTCCATTTATTCCTTTTTCTAAAGTATCTCTTTTTCCATTTGAATTTTCGTCATACCACACATTTCCATAAATTGAATATGTAGGTTTTTTTGTTGTTTCTGATGCATCATCTGATTGTCTTGATGAGTTTATTATTGTTTTTATTTCATCAAAATATAATGGAATTTCATTTACATATGCCATTGGTTCATTAGTTATTTCAATACTCTTTCCAGGTTCTACTGGATGTATATTCATTACTAATGTTATTGTAAGTTCTGTTCCTGCCTTTACTTCTTCTTGTACTGCAATTCCAGAACTCATTGAATTGTATTCTTTTACAACACCTGCATTTGATACAATATACTTAGTTAAAGCTACTTCTGTAGGTAATGTATCTCCTATTCTAATTGTTGCATCTTTATATGAATTGTTTTTTACTGTTATGTAATATTCTAATTGATTATTATCTGATAACGCTCCTTGAATATTACTTGTTATACTTGCTTCAAATCCTTTTACATCATCAATGCTTATTACTGATTTATCTGATTTTACTTTTTTATCATATTCATCATAAGTTGCTACTGCCTGCATTTCTATTTTTTCATTAGGTGTTTCTGATGATGTAACTTTGGCTTTAAATTCAAGATATTTTACATATTGCAATTCATCTAATTTATATGTTAATGTATGTGTGTCTTTATTATAATCCCATCCATCATAGTTGCTTAAAGTAATACTTTTTGGAATATTTATTGATATTTGCACATTATGTATTGTTTCGCCTTTTTTGTTATCAAGTGATAATGTGTATGCTATATCACTTCCTATTGCTGCTGATTTATCTGAATTATCATCTGTTAGTTCCAATGATAATTGTCCATCTAATATTTTATTAGACATTGAAGCTGTGCTTTCTTCATCTGCATTATCAGCTACTACTTTTACTCTTAAATCCTGGCTTTGATCATTACTAGATTTGAATGGTGCTATTATATCTATTGTATATTCTTTTGTTTCCCCTGCTGCGATACTAGATAATTTCTCTGTCTTTTCTTTTGTATTCCAATCATAGTAAGTATTATACCAGCCACCTTCTTCAACATATTCTCTAACGTAAATTCCAGAATCTTCTGGTATTATTACTGTTGATTCAACATTTTCTGCAGTCTTTTTTCCTGTATTAGTTATTGATATTGTGTATATTACTCTTTCTCTTGATATAATTCCATCTTCTGAAGTAATTTCTTCTCCTGTTTTATAATCTGATGCAGTTATTTTTGTTTGTATAACTGGCACATTGTCCGTTTCTATTGATACTGTTTTTGAAACAATCTTTGCTTGGTTTCCTTCATCATTGTTATATATAATTGCATATTGTGATTTTGCTTCCATCTCATAATCAAGATTTTTTGGAACTATTGCTTTATATTCAAAAGATATGCTTTGTCCATGTTCTACATTGCTATTTAATACTATTAAATATGATTTACTTGTATCTTTTGCTTCAGTAGTCCAGCCATTGCTCTCATTTGAAAGATTACTATCTGCATTTCCATTATCACTATAATATACTGTTGCATTTTGAACATTTATTAGAGATGATAATTTCATGTCGAATTTGCTTTGTAATGATTGTCCATCACTTAATGAAGTTTCATTTGTACTTGGCACTCTTCCTAATATCTGAACTCCTGAAATTGATTGTTCTTGATTACTAATTATTGTTCCACCAAGTGTTACTTCTTTTTCTTTATCGTTTGCGGCTACTTCTAATTTGTCATCTGACTGTAGAGCATAGGCTTGTTTTTTTCCTAACTCTGCTCTATTTACATTGATAAAACCATCTGGTGCTACTACTTTTATAGGAGTAGTTACTGTTTTGATACTTTTGTCTTCTTCATTTGAATATTCTAATACAACGTTTTCATTTGATGATACACTTAGTTGATTTAATGTTAGATTTGCTACTATTCTTATTACTGCACCTTTTGCAGTAGGTATATTACTATACTGAGTTTGAGTTCCTTTCATTTCTAGGATTATCTCATTTCCATTTGTTTCGAATCTAGTTGGTTGTAGCTCTTCTTCATATATTAGTTTTGCATCTTTTAGTTCAATATTAGTTACTTGTGATGGCATTTTTATTCTTATTTTAGGTTGTGTATATAACATATCATCAATGCTATCTTTTTCAAGTGTTGTTGTTATTATTACATCTTCATTTTTTGCAGCCGTTGATAATTCTTCTTTATTTACCTGTATAGTTGCATTTGAAGTTGGTTCTATTAATTTTATTTGTTTTTTTACAATGTTACTTGATATAATATTGTCTTGTAACGTTCCTTCTATTCTTATATCATTTTGTATTGATATTGCATTTTTTATTTCTTCTTTTGTGTAATTTTTTTCAGTATTTATCGACTTTTCTATTTTAAATGTTATATTTCCTTCTGATATAGGATTACTTGTTTCAATTTTTATACCATAAGAACTTATTTCAGCTTCTGTATTATCTTTATCTAATCTAGCTATCTCTACATCTTTTGAATCAAATATTTGTATATATCCTTCTTCTCCAAGAATACTTGTTATTTCGTCTTTAGATACACTTACTTTTTTATCTAATATTGATGAGTCTGTCTGAAATTCTTTTACTTTTATTTTATCTAATAGTTCAGAATATCCAACATTTACGCTGTATTCTACACTATAATTTGTTTCTATTTTCTCTTCTCTACGTAAATTTGTATATAAATATCCTTTACTTAGCTCATCTATTCCATTTACATTTGTTTCTAATAGATTTCCAATTTGCTCTTTTAATTGATATTCATTTTCTTTAACTATTTCATTTATCGTTTTTCCATTTACAAATGTAACTGTTTCGTTTATGTCTTGCTTTATTTTTGTATCATTTACTTGATTATCATATACATAAGTTACTATATATTCTTCTTTTGTTGTCCAATCAATTTGCTCTGCTTCGTCTTGTTTTTTTGTAATTTTTAATACATTGTCTTGATAATTATATTGTATATTTTCTCCTGTTACTATTACTTTAGCTGGTTGTTTTCCATCTAATTCTGGAACAGCTATTGTATATTCTCTTGACATTACTGGCATAACATCATTTGTTATTGCATCTGTTACTTTAAAGCTTATTAATGTTTTGTCCTCATATTTTAGATATCTTTGTACTTGCTGCTCAATATTTCCTTGTGCTTCTGCATCCCAACTTAAGTTTTCTCGTACTTCTTTAGTTATTGATTCTTCTTTTCCTTGAGCATTTATATATGTTGCTTCTAATTTTACATTGCTTTCTCTATTAAAATAGTCTACATTTATTTTTTCATTTTTTTCAAATGTTACAGGTATATTTAATGTAACTTTTTCCCCTGCTTCTATTTGTGCTAGTTCTATTTTATTGTCTTCTATAGATTTTATATTGTCGTTTTCTATTTTTTCAATTTTATAATTGTTGTTTTCAAATACTATTTTAGCTGATTTTAGATATCCTTCATTTTTTACATCTAATTCTATATCTATGGTTGTGCCTTTTTGTATATCTGCTGTGTATGAATGTCCATTTTGAATTGTTGCATCAAATGTAACATTTTCTATATTGGTTACATTATCTTGTTCTATTATGCTATTTGCAAAAACAGGCGCAGAAATACTAGACAACATTACTATTAATGTTAGGCCAGATACAAATTTATTGATCTTCTGCTTTATCATACACTTTTCTCCTTTTCTCTTTTGATTTATACATAGTATAACTATACAAATTTTTTTTAAGTCTTTCAAGTGTATTTATATTGATTTTAAGCCATTTTTAAGCATCTAATTTTACGGAAATTCAAGTAAAAAAACTTTTGTTAAATTTTTATTACAAAATTGTAACATTTTATTTAGTGTTACATATAATATTATAGTTAGAAATAGAGCTTGCGTAAGTTTCAAGCTTTGTAATATTGGGAGGCTATTATGAATGATAATGATATGAATGAAATGTTTAATAAAGCTAAGGAAATGTTAGCTAACAATCAGGTCCCTGATGAGTTTAAGTCTATTGTTTCAAATTTTCAAAAAAGTAACTCCAATAATAATTACAACCCAAATCCTAAGCAGACTAATAATAATCAAAAAAATTATAATACATATTCACAAATGAATAACAGGCAAACTAGTTCTTCTAATTCTAATAATTCAATGCCTGATATAGATATGGCTACTTTAATGAAAATGCAAAGTATTATGTCTAAAATGAAAAGCTCTGATAATGATGATATGAGCAGACTTTTACTTTCTCTAAAACCATATCTTCGTGATGAAAAGAAGGATAAAATTGATGAATATATTAAATTAATTAAAATGGGTAGACTAACCCAAGTTATTGAGTCTCTTGGTGGTGATAAACATTGAATTTAAGCAGTTTTCTTCCTTTAGATTCTAATGGAGAATTACATATACTAGGTTTTAAATTTCATACTGATGATTTGCTTATTATGGCTCTACTATATTTCATGTACGTTCAAGATGTTCATGATAAATATTTGTTTATTGCCTTAATTTTGCTATTAATAAATTAAATAAAGTTCAATTGCTATTACTCACAATTGAACTTTATTTTTATTCCATTTCTATTTCATTATTTTCATTTACATACGCATATGAATATGCCTCAGTGCTAATTTCATCTCTTGTTCTTTCTTTTATTATTGTCGCTATTCGTATTTGTGGAGAGTCTATCATGTGTGCAGCTATTATTGCCTTTTCGTTTCCCTTTGCACCTGCATGAGCCATTCCCCTAAGGTTTCCTAGCACAATTATATTGTCTTCTGCTATTACTTCTGCTCCACCATTTACATCTCCTAATACTACTATGCTCCCTTCAAATTCCAGCTTTTGTCCTGATCTTACTGATGATTTATAGAATTTTGTTTCTGATGTTGCTATCTCTTTTCTAAAATTCTTTTTTATTCCATGTAAGCCTAAACTACGAGGACTGTCAAACTCAACATTTATTTTTAATGTTTTTTCTATTAAATGCTGAATTTCGTCTATTTCAGATGTTTTTAATATTTTTCCCGTAACTAATATTGGTGTCTTTTCTTCTTTATAAAATTTTTTTAGTTCTTGTACTTTTGTCTTTAATTCTGACAATATTTCATTTCTTGTTGCTTCATCTTTTATTTTTATTACTATATAATCTGGTCTGAAAAATACACTCATGCAGTTTGTCATTTCTTTTCCTCCCTTGGTACGTATATTCGTGCTTTTACTTTTTTCTTGTGTTTATATAATAATATCTTTATCTTATTTGTTGCATGTCACTTGTAGCGGTTGTGTCTTCTGTTATTTGTGATGCATTCATTCCTAAATACTGTGCAAATATTTCTCTTGCTATTGGTGCTGTGTAACCACCATGTTGTCCATTTTTTACATATACTGCTACAGCTATTTCTGGATCATTAAATGGTGCAAAGCCAATAAACCACGCATTCGCATTTCCCGAATTGTCATTAGATGCTGATCCTGTTTTTCCTCCTACTTCTATATTGAAGTCTTTGAAATAACTATATGCTGTTCCTCCATCATCACTTGTAACACCTTTCATTCCTTGACGAATTGCAGCAATTGTATCTGAACTTAATGATAAATCAGAACCACTATTTCCACTAACTCCTAATGCCTCATTAACATAGCTCTCTATTTCATTTCTTGATACTTGAGTTCCATCAGGATTGTTTATTGATTTTACTATTGTTAGTTCTATGTTTTTTCCACCATTAGCTAACATTGCTGTATATTTTGCCATTTGTATCGGTGTAAAATCATTGTATAACTGACCAATCGCTGTTTGTACTGTTTTTCCACCTGTCCATACATCACCGCTTGGCATTGAATTAGGTGATGATAATGTTCCTGTTATTTCATCTGGTAATTCAAGCCCTGTTTTTTGTCCTAGTCCAAATGCTCTGGCTACTTCTGTTATTTTATCTATTCCAGCTCTTCTTCCTACATCATAGAAAAAGAAGTTACATGAATGCTCTATAGCTTGTACTACATTTAATGCACCATGCCCTGATTTATTCCAGCAATATGGCTGATAATCTTTATAATATGTGTATTTTCCTGTACAATAAACTCTTGAATTTAAATCAATAACTCCACTCTCTAGTCCTGCTATTGCAGTTACTAACTTAAATGTTGAACCTGGTGCTGATTGGTCTGCTATTGCTTTGTTTACAAGTGGATGTCTATCGTCATTTAGATAACTATCCCAATTTGCTTGACTGATTCCATCTGTAAATAATGATGGATTGTAATTAGGATAACTTGCCATTGCCAGGATTTCTCCTGTCTTTACATTTATTACAACAGCTGCTCCTTCTTTTGCTTCTTTTTCTTTTGATTTTCTTTTACTTTGAATTGATGCAATTCCTTTTGCTAAAGCATCCTCTGTTGATTTCTGCAAATCGGCATCTATTGTTAGTACTACATCACTTCCACTTACGGCTTCCTCTGATATGTATTCGTCTGTTACAACCCCATCTACTGACATATCTATTTGCTTTGTTCCGTCTTTGCCTTTTAGATATTTTTCAAATACTCTTTCTATTCCTGTTTTTCCTATTATATCATTTTGATTATACCCTGTATTATTTTCTAACTCACTTTTTGATATTGGTCCTACATATCCTAAAATGTGAGAAGCTAATTCTACATAAGGATAACTTACTATTGGTTTCACATATGTGCTAACTCCTGGGAAGCTTGAACCCATTTCGTTGAATTTTGCATAGCTTGCATTACTTATATTGCTAGCAATTTGCACTGAACGTGTATTACTATAGCCATTTTTAGCTATTAAATATCTTAATGCTATTATTTTACGTGCATCTTGAACGTTGTCGGTTGATATTTTATATTTTTCTTTGTAGTAATTAAAACATGCCTCTGCATCATAACTATCATCTATTTCATTACTTTTTTTCCATGAGCTTATGTCTATATCTTTAAAAGCATATGGTTCAACTGTAATTGGAAAATTATCCGTATATTTGTCTCCATTTTCCTCTAGAGTCAGCGCTATTAGTAAAAGCGTATTATTTAATGTTTCATTATCTATTTTCGTTTTATATAATTCCACATTATATTGCATTGTTGTGGATACTAATTTGTTTCCACTACTATCTAGTAAATTTCCTCTCGCTGCTGTAATTGTTTTTTCCCTAGTTAATCGTGTATTTGATATCTGCCTATATTCTTCACCATTTATAATTTGAAGATTAAATAGTGTCACTAGTAATACTATTCCAATTATATATACTATTGCTATTAGTATATTGAATCGTATCTTGCTATTTTTCTTGGATTCCATTTAACCTCCTTTTAAAAATATCTTGTTAATATCTTGTTTCCTTTATATATACTTTCTATGTAATATCCTAATTTTCGTATTCCGGGATACAATATCATTACTATTAATATATTGAATATTGTTTCCACTGTAAGTATTATCAAAAATGGAATCATTTCTATCTCAACACTATATTTTAATATGTTTACTACATACATTCCTATTTCATATAATATCGTACTTCCACCTGACATTAGTATTATTGCAAGTCTACTTTCTTTTGAAAAGTTTTTGTCAAAATATTCTCCTAATAGTCCTACTATTCCTAAAAATAGTCCTGTATATCCAACACTTTTTCCTATTAGAAAGTCTAATATTATGCCGATTATTAAGCCACTTATTCCTCCTAATTTTTTTCCTGCAAATAACCCTATAAATAATACTAATATTACGAACAGATTTGGTTGTATTCCACGTATTGTAAACCATGAAAAGAAGTTAATTTGAAGAAAATATACTATTAAGAACAGACCTATTATTATAATTATTGTCTTAATTTTTTTATTCATTTTATTCCTTTCATCTATTGATTTGTTATTACTAATACTGTTTCTAGTTTTGAAAAATCTGTTGCTGGTGTTACTACTGCATATCTATCTAATTCGTTTTTTGTATTTACTACTTCAGATATTGTTCCTATTAGTATTCCTTTTGGGAATATTCCACCTAGTCCTGATGTAACTACTTCATCTCCTTGTAATACGCTTGTATTTACTGGTATTGAGATTGCTTTTAACGACTGTGTATCTGTCAAAGTTCCCTTTAATAATATACTGTCTGTAACTGTTGAAATTGAAGCACTTACTGTGCTAGCAGTATCGATTATTGTCTGTACTTTCGCTGTTTTTTCTGTTACTGAAATTACTTTTCCAACTAATCCTGATTCAGAAATTACTGGCATATCTACTTTGACACCGTCATTTTCTCCTGAATTTATTACTACTATTTTGTCGTAATTACTGTAACTTCTTTCTATTACATTTGCAGGCACTGTTGTATATTCTGAATATTTATTTTTTAGATTTACATATTCTTTTAGTGTATTATTTTCTGATTTTAATACTTCTAGCTCTCTAATTGATTCTTGTAATTTGCTATTTTTCTCTCGCAAGCTTGCATTCTCTTCTTTTAAGCTAGCTATATCACTTATCTCTTGTTCGTTACTAGTTAATTTATTTTTTAAATAAACAAAACCGTTCTGAAATGGCATAAATAAATTGCTTATTACTGTTTGTGCTGTTTTCATTTGTCCAGTTCCAATGTTTGATATTATAACTACTACAATTAGTACAACAACTGTTATGATAATTCCTATCATACTCGTTTTTTTGTTTCTCATTTATGCCCTCCATTGTTTTCGATTAACTATTACTGGTCTCATTTTTTCAAAGTTTTCTAGTGTTTTTCCAGCACCTATTGCTACACATTCAAGTGGACTATCTGCTATATATGTTTTTATTCCTGTCCTTTGTGCTATTAGATTATCTAAATTACGTATTAAAGCTCCTCCTCCTGCTAAATATATTCCATTTTGCATTATATCAGATGCAAGCTCTGGCGGAGTTACTGATAAAGTATTTATTACAGCCTCAATTATTTCATTTATTGGCCTTTGCATTGCTAGTTCTATTTCTTTTGATGATATGTTTATATTTTTAGGAAGTCCAACATCTATATCTCTTCCTCTTATTTCTTTTGTTATCTCACTTACTAAAGGCATTGCACAACCTAGCTCTATTTTAAGGTTTTCTGATTGTGCTAGCCCTATTACTATATTTTCATGTTTTTTTAAGTAATCTACTATTGCTTCATCTATAGCATTTCCTGCTACTTTTATTGATGTGCTACATACAATTCCTCCAAGTGATATTACTGCTACTTCCGTTGTTCCCCCACCTATATCTATTATTAATTTTCCATTTGGCTCTAGCACATTAATTCCTGCACCTATTGCTGAAGCCATTGGCTCATCTAGTAAATATACTTCTTTTGCTCCTGCCTGCAAGAAAGCTTCTTGCACTGCCCTTTCTTCTACTTCTGTTATTCCTGATGGAACTCCTACTACTATTCTTGGCTTTCCTACATTGTATTTCTGGCAAACTTTTCGTAGCATGTTTTTTAACATTAAACCTGTAGCTGTAAAATCTGCTATTACACCATCTTTCATTGGTCTTACTGCTCTTATATTTTCCGGAGTTCTTCCAAGCATTTCTTTGGCTTCTTTTCCTGTAGCAACAATTTCTGATGTCACTTGATCTATCGCAACTACAGATGGCTCTCGAAGTACTATTCCCTTACCTTTTAGTGTTATTAAAATATTAGCTGTTCCTAAATCTATTCCAATATCTTTTGAGCTAAAATCCAGTAGCTTCATCACATATCCTTTCTCATTAATTGTTTGCTTACACTTTTGTTATTTTTAATTTAATCGACCCATAATGCTGGTATAATTTCCATCACCAATTGTAATATGGTCTAGCATTTTTATCCCTAATAAATTTGATACTTCTAAAATTCTATTAGTAATTTCATAATCTTGTTTACTTGGTTCTGAATCACCTGATGGATGATTATGTACTAATATGAATTTTTTTGCTCTTAGTCTAAATATCTCTGTCATCAAATTATTTATTGATAGATTAGCACAATCTATCTCTCCTCTTGCCAGATCTATGAGATTTATAATCTTGTTTTTTGAATTTAATATTATTAATTTAATAACTTCCACCTTCTCAAGTTTATATTCTGGCATTAATAATTCATATACATCTTTGGGAGTTTTTATTAATATATTCCCATTTTTATGAGAATATATTCTTCGAGCTATCTCTCCTATGGCTTTTAATTGTATTGCTTTTACTTTTCCTATTCCTTTTATTTCTTTAAGTTCTTCTAATGAAATATTTCCAATACCTTTTATCGAGCCTGCTTTTGACAATAATTGATTAGCAATTTCTAATGAATTTGCTCCCTTGGTTCCTGTTTTTATTATTATTGCCAATAATTCACCATCTGATAACTTATCTTCTCCATTTTTCTCTAATTTTTCATAAGGTCTTTCCGTCTTAGGTAATTGTTTTATTTTTATAGGCATACTTTCCTTTCTGCCCCCAAAACTATCTAACTAAAATTTTCTATATATAAATATTGCAATTATTATTCCTACAATACTTGATATATTTATTTTAAACATTAATCCTAATGTTAATTTTACTACTCCTAAATCTAATATTACTGGCTCTGCTATTCCAAATTGTTGTCCATATCCTAACCATGTAAGCCATGATACGCCTGCGGTTAGCTCTCCTATAAGTCCTCCAATTACTAATCCGCATAATATAAATATAATTAATACTAATGAACCTTTTTCTCTTACTGCCATTTTTATTCGATTTCCTTTCTCTCTTGTTTAAAATTTCCTTACGGAAATGTACATTTTTTTCACATAAGTATTATATATGTATTTGGATTTTTTTTCAAGATATTTTAGTAAAAAGTATTTATTTTTTGCTAAAGATATGTTATGATATAAAAAGTAAGGAGGATTTAAATGACTTTTAAAAAGCTTAGTGATAATAAATTGAAGATAATTTTATCTGCTGATGATTTACCAAATGATGGTGACTTTGATGAATTTATGTCTGATTCATCTCGTGCAAAAGATACTTTTATTAATATTCTTGAAAAAGCTTATGACGAAGTAGGCTTTAATGCTCAAGATTGCAAAGTTAAGATTGATGCCGCAGTCCTTCATAATGGTACATTTGCCATTACGGTTACAAAACTTCTTAAGTTAAAAAATGTTAGCAAGCCTATTAGACCTGTTAAAGTAGCTAAAAAAGTAGAAGAAGATACTCATTGTGCAGTTTATGCTTTTAAAAATTTCGAAGACATTTGTGTTTTTGCAAAATTTCTAAGACAATCAAAAATTGTTTATTTACGTGCATTAGCATCTTCTATTGAATTATACTTCTATAATAACTGCTACTACCTTACATTGTCTGGTATAAATAATGTATATAAACATATTTCTAGGTTCTACAGTTCTATTACGGAATTTTCAAGATATTGTTCTGGAGATCCTTTATATATTATACAATTAAAAGAAAAAGGTAAACTTATACTTGGAAACAACGCTTTAAATAGTTGTCAAAAGTATTTTAAATAGTAAAAATGGATGTGTACAAACACATCCATTTTTTATTCTAGTATTTCTAATCCTGCAAATTTCGCCATTAATCTCTTATGTCCTGCTTTTTCAAATTCTATATCAACTTTAGCATCATCTTCTTCTCTTTCTATTTTAGTTATTACTCCTTTACCAAATTTCTTATGATATATTCTTTGTCCTACTTTATATTGATTTATATCAACTGTACTTGTTTTCTTTGATTGTATATTAGCAAGAAAACTTTCTGCGCTTCTGCCAAAGGCTGATTTTGGTATACTGTTAGTTACGTCATCTTCTGATATCTTGTATGTAGTCACTTTGCTTCCCCATGTGCCAGAGTTTGTTCCGTAACTATTCCTACGTCCATAGCTCCAATCAGTATCTGTATCATCAAAATCATCCTTTTTCTTCTGATTCATTGCATCTTCATATCCTTCTAGCAAGTCTTTAGGTATTTCTTTCAAAAAACGAGATGGTGGATTATAACTTGTTGATCCAAATATCGTTCTTCTTTTTGCAAATGTAAGGAATAAATCCTGTTTTGCTCTTGTTATTCCAACATAGAATAATCGTCTCTCTTCTTCTATATCCGCAGGATTATCCATTGATTTATACCCTGGGAATATACCTTCTTCCATTCCTACTAAAAATACTACTGGATATTCCAATCCTTTTGCACTATGTAGTGTCATCAATGTAACCATATCATTTGTTTCTTCTAATTGGTCTGTATCACTTGATAATGATATACTATTTAAGAATTCATTTAAAGATTTATCAACTGCTTCTTTCTCAAATTCATTTGCAACTGTTAAAAATTCCTCTAAGTTTTGAATTCTTGTTTCTGCTTCTACAGTATTTTCATCTTTTAAACTTTGTGTATATCCTGTTTTGTTTAATGTTTGCGTAATCAATTCGGAAACAGGCAATTCAAGACTTTTTAATTCTTCTATAGTATCAACAAAACTTCTAGTATTATTGTATATTCTTGGAATATATTTGTCTGATTGCTTTATAACTTCATACATTGATATTCCTTCTTGATTAGCTATTTCTCTAATGTTGTCTAAACTTGTCTTTCCTATTCCTCTTTTAGGTTCATTTATTATTCTCTCTAATGATAAATTATCAGATTGATTTGATATTAATCGCAAATATGCAATTGTGTCTTTTATTTCTTTTCTTTCATAGAATTTTAAGCCACCTACAATTTTATACGGAATATCTTCTATTCTTAGTTTATCTTCTATTGCTCTTGATTGCGAGTTCATTCTATATAAAACTACAAAGTCTGAATACTTGAAATATTCTTCTCTTTTTAGTCTACGTATCTGCTCTATTACAAAATTTGCTTCTACATACTCATCATCTCCGCAAAAAATTGCTGGCAATGCTCCTTCTTCATTTTGAGTCCATAGTTTCTTTTCATATTTGTTTTCATTATGTTTTATTACAGCATTTGCAGCTTTTAGGATATTTCCTGTACAACGATAATTCTGCTCTAACTTTATTATTTTAGTTCCTGGAAAATCTTTCTCGAAATTTAAAATATTAGATATATCAGCACCTCTAAATCCATATATTCCCTGGTCATTATCTCCTACTGCAGTTACATTTCCATATCTTGAAGCTAATATAGATACCAAAGTAAATTGTGCTTTGTTGGTATCTTGGTACTCATCTACTAAAATATATCTAAATTTTTCAGAATAATATTCCAATACATCTGGATTGTCTGTTAATATTTTTATCGTAAAATTTATTATATCATCAAAATCAACGGCATTATTTTCCTTTAACCTTTTTTGATATAGTGTGTACACCTTCCCAATGATTTCTTTTCTATACTCTCCTTCGTATTTATGGCAGTATTGAGTTGGTTCTAACATATCATTTTTTGCATTACTAATTTCTGCTAAAACCGATTTCTCTGTAAATAATTTATTATCTATATTTAATTCTTTTAAGCAATTTTTTATAAGAGTCTTTTGATCTGATGTATCAAATATTACAAATGATGTGTCAAATCCTAATCTATCAATAAATTTTCTTAATATTCTAACACAAATAGAGTGGAATGTTCCAAGCCATATATCATTTGTAGCTTCTCCAACTAATTTCTGCACTCTTTCTTTCATTTCATTTGCTGCTTTGTTAGTAAATGTTATAGCCAATATATTCCATGGCTTTACTTGTTTTTCTTGCATCAAATATGCTATCTTATATGTTAATACTTTTGTCTTTCCACTTCCAGCACCTGCTATTACTAAGCATGGTCCTTCCGTATTTTCCACTGCTTTTTTTTGTTCTGGATTAAGTTCTTCTAATAAATTTTGCATTTTGGTCTCCTTATATTTTTGCTCTTACCAATGAACTTATGTTCGTGTTAATTTTACTATATCTATTATTCATAGTCAAGGGATTTTTATTTTATTTTTATACACTTACAAGCATTGCAAATAGGCCTACTAAAAATCCTGCCATATTCCCATATGTTGTTGATTTTCCTTGATATAATTTATTAGATTCTGGAATTAGTTCGCCAGATACTATATATAGCATTGCTCCAGCAGCAAATGATAAGCATATTGCTATTACTTTTACTGAAATTGTACCTATGATTGCTCCTATCCAAGCTCCTATTCCCGTAGCAATTCCAGACATTATTACATAAAACATTACCTTCATTTTGCTCATTCCACCATTTTTCATTGGAATTGCCATTGATATCCCTTCTGGTATGTCATGTAAGCATATTGCGATTGCTAAAGATATTCCTAATTTATTAGAAGCATCAAATCCAGAGCCTATTGCAAGCCCTTCAGGTATATTATGTAGTGCTAATCCAATACTTACAACTATCCCTGTTCTTAATAAGCTCGATTTTATAGAATTACTATTATTAAATTTCTTATCTACTAATATATCACATATTGTCATTACAATTATCCCTAATATAATTCCTACTATTACTATTGTTAATGATGATATTTCTAATGATTCAGGTATTAAATCAAAACATACCACGGCAAGCATTAACCCTGATGCAAATGCAAGTATAAAACTTAAAAATCTATTTGAATTTCTTTTAGAAATTATCCCTATTATCCCTCCAATTGTTGTTCCTATAGTTCCAAAGAACAACCCTAATAATGATATTCTTAGCATTTACTTCTCCTTCTTCTTTATTTTTTAGGCAAAACTATCTTTACAATGTTAAATTTATATTATTATTTATATTTAAAGAAGCATATTTTTATGATAAATCCTGATATAGTAAAATTTCATAAAAAAATTCTAAAATGTAATTATTACACTTTAGAATTTTTTATTTATTCTTCATTTCCTTTTAATTTTTCAGCTGTATCTGCAGCAATTAAATTATCTATCATATCATCTAAGTCTCCATTTAGGAAATTATCCATTTGATAAATACTTACGCCAATTCTATGATCTGTTATTCTTCCTTGAGGATAGTTGTAAGTTCTAATTTTCTCGCTTCTATCAGCATTTCCGATTTGGCTTCTTCTTTGATTTTCAAGTTCACTATCTCTTTCAGCCTTTTCTTTTTCATATAATCTTGAACGTAATAGTTTCATTGCATAATCTCTATTCTGAACTTGTGATCTTTCTGTTTGACACTCAGCTACCATTCCCGTAGGTATATGAATAAGTCTAACTGCTGACGATGTTTTATTTACGTGTTGTCCGCCAGCTCCAGATGCTCTAAATACTTCCATTCTTATATCTGCTGGATTAATTTCTACGTCAACGTCTTCTACTTCAGGTAAAACTGCAACAGTAGCAGTTGATGTGTGTATTCTACCACTAGCTTCCGTCTCTGGAACTCTTTGCACTCTATGAACACCACTTTCAAATTTCAATCTACTATATGCACCTTTTCCTTTTATCATAAATGATATTTCTTTGTATCCACCTAGTTCCGTAGGATTCTCATTTAATACTTCCAATTTCCAATGCTTTCTATCACAATACATTGAATACATTCTAAATAATGTTCCCGCAAATAATGCAGCTTCATCTCCACCTGCTCCAGCTCTAATTTCACAAATTACATTCTTCTCATCATCTGGATCTTTAGGAATTAATAACATTTTTAATTCTTCTTCAAGAACAGGAAGCTTCTCTTTAGCTGCTAACATCTCTTCTTCGGCTAATTCTTTTAGCTCTTTATCATTTAACATTTCTTTAGCTTCCTCTAATTCTTTTTGTACATTTTTATATTCTCTATATTTCTGCACAATTGGTTCAAGATCTGATTGCTCTTTCATCATTTTACGCCATTCATTTTGATTAGAAATTACTTCCGGATCACTAATTTTTTTAGTTAATTCTTCATAATTTTTTTCAACGGCATCTAAATTATCAAACATAAATTTTTATATGATTATTTAATAATCATATCTCCTTTCTAGTTTTCTCACATTTTTATACTTGATAATTATACTACATTTTTTCTTATCTTTCAAGTATATTATAGACCTATAAGGTTATATTCTATTCCTAATTGTTCTAATATTTCTGTTTCTCTATTAGTACAAGTAAAAATTATTGCTTGATTTTGTACACTATTTATAAATTTCAATGTTGCAGCTAATCTTTCATCATCATAATATGCAAATGTCTCATCTAAAAATATTGGTAGCTTTTCTTTTGATATTTGATCTATTACGGAAAGGCGAAGTGCAAGGTATATTTGCTCAATAGTACCCTCACTTAATTTTTCAATTGGTATTAATTTACCATTAGCTAGCTCCACTTGAATTCCATCATTTATTTTTATATTATTATATTTTCCTCCTGATATTTTATCTATATATTCTGATAAACATATATTGAATTTTGGAGTAACATTATTTTTCATTTCTTCATATGAACTTTCTATTATTTCTTTTGTTTCCAAAAAAACATCTTTTTCTTCATTTAATTTTTTTATATTTTCTTCTTCTATTTGAATTTCTTCTATTAAATTAACCATTTTTTCTAATTTTGGTTCTATATTTTCTAAATCTAATTTTAATTTATGAATTTCTAAATTATATTGATTTATTTCATTATTGTTATTATTTATTACATCATAAATATTATTATTAAATAATTCTTCTATTTCTTCTCCATATTTATTAATTAATTTATTTTTTTCTTCATTATTTTTATTAATTAATTTATTTTTTAAATTATTTATTTCTTCTTTTAATTCATTATTATTTTTTTCTAATGTATTTATTTGAATTTTATTATTTTTTATTTTTTTATTTTTATTTTTTATTAAATTAATTAAAATCCATATTGGAATTAATAAAAATATTATAATATTTATTATTTTATTTTTTATAAAAATAAATGATAATATATTTATTAATAAAATTAAAAATAATAAAAAATAATTAATTATTTTATTTTTTTTATTATTTTTTTCTATTTTTTCTATTTTTATTTTTTCTATTTTTTCATTATTTTCTTTATATATTTTTTCTTTTATTTCTATTTTTTGATTTTCTGAATTATTTTCATCCATTATATTTTTTATTTCTGAATATATTTTTTTATTTTTTTCAGCAAAATTTAAATTTTCTGTATATTCTTTATTTTTTTCTTCTATTAAATATTTATCATTTTCTATATCTTTTATTTCATCCAATTCATTATTTAATTTATTTAATTTATTTTTTGCAATATTTATTGGTCTATCTTGACTTTTGTCTGTTCCGACTTCATTTAATAATAATTTATCTAATTTAGCTATCGCTTTTTTATATGATACATCTTCTTCACCACTTTCAGCTAAATTTGCTACTTTTTGTACTAGTAAATTTTGTGTATTTTTATCTATTTGAGTTTCATTTTGCATACTGGCTACTGTTGATGTCATTATTTCTCGATCAATATTAGTTTGCTCTATAAAAAATGTATTCCCTAATTTTTTATCAATATTAAATTCATTTGAAATATTATTAGAATATTCATCATAAATTTCTGGATTTTTTTTATTAAAATCTCTATATACATTATATATTTTATTATTATCTAATTTATATTCTATTTTTCCTGAGTATTCTTCTCCTGACCACGGATTATATTTATCATAGTCTGATTCAAATTTTCCATTTTTATTTTTAGAAATCCCATATAACATATTTATTATAAAATTTTGAAGTGTAGATTTTCCTGATTCATTTTTTCCATAAATAATATTTATTTTTTTTAATTCTATATTTTTATTTTTTAAATTTCCAAATGCATTAATTTTTATTTTATTTATTTTCAAGGCTTTCCTCCTTATTGTCTTTTTGTCAATTTGATTATTTGCTTAATATTTTGTGTTATTTTATTATTTATTTTTCGTTTTCATTTTTATTGATATTTCAATATTTTCTAATTTATTTTAATTGTCTTTTAGTCAAAATATTAATTACTAAATATTCTTTGTATTTTTTCTATTATTTTTTCATATTTTTCTTTATTAATTTCATTATTATTTAATTTATTATTTAATTGTCTAATACATAAGCCTTTTAATGTATGATTGTTTTCTTTTATTTCTATTTTTAATTTTGTATTATTTTTTATTTTTATTATATTTTTTTGTATTAATTTAATATTAATATTTATTTCGAATTTTCTCTCACCAATAAAATTAATTTCATATAAATTATTTTCTGTATTTATATTATTTAATTTTTCTATTAATTCTTCTTCAGAATAAATATCTGATACATCAAATTCTTTTTTTACAAATTCTCTATTATCAATTTTTATAAATTTAGTATATAGTTTTTTATTTATTATTTCTCCACAAATAAATCCATGCTCTCCTGGCTCATCAAATCCAAGAGAAATTAGAGAACCTGAATATACTTCATCCCTTTTATGAATATGTCCTAATGCTATATAATCAAATCCTTTTTTTAATAATTCTTGTGCACTCATTGGATTGTATATCCCTTTAGTGTCGTTACCTGATACAATCGTACCATGAGTTATTAATATTTGTGGCTTATTTGACTGTTCAATTACAATTTCATTTAATTGATTTTTATTCATCTCATAATTATCAAATCCAAATCCATAAATAATTGCATCTTCATTTTCTATTTTTTCCACTTGCGATGTGAATATCTTTACATTCTTCTCCCATTCATAACAATTATAATAAGATGCTTTTATATATGGATCATGATTTCCAGGAGTTATATAAATCTTAGTATTGGGAATTTCTTTAAATAAATTATTAATGAATATTATGGTTGATTTCCTTACATATAATTGTTCATATAAATCTCCACTTATAAATAAATATTCTATATTATTTTCTTTAATAAATTCTATTACTTTCTTAAATGCTTCTCTTTGTTCAAGTCTTCTAGTTTGACCAAGTTCTGCTCTATCTGAAATAGTTGAAAATGGCACGTCAAAGTGAACATCAGCAATATGTACAAACTTCATTTACTTACCTTCTTTCTTTTTATATACACTAATTTATATCATATAAACATTTGTTTGTAAATAAATTAATAAAAAATAGCCACATAATTTTTATATGGCTATTTCTACTAATTATCTTTATCAATTGGCCCAAATAATTCATCAAATTTTGCTTCTAATTCTTTTTGAATGTCAATGTCATCATCTTCGTATCTTTCATTAATTTCCTGAATCTTTGGTACACTTTTTTCTTCGTGCATCGTAGGATTCTGCGTTCCAGCTGTTGGAGTAGTTACAATAACTGGCTCATTCTGAGCTGGTTTTTCCGGCATTTCTATTTGAATATCATTTATTTTATTCTCTACATTTTTATTACCTTGACTTGCATTTGATATCGTTGTTGTTGAAGTTTCTCCATCATTGAAAAGATCATCTAATGAGTCTACTTTGAAACTTTGCTCTTTATCTTCTTCAAATTGATTTCCTGTATATGGATTGTATGGATTGTATTTTCTCCATTCTCCTCTTTCTCCAACATCATAATTATTATGGTCGATTCTATTCATATTCAAGTCTCTTGATATGTTATTTTTCTTATACCACCAATATTTATTGGCCTTAATAGGTTTTAATCCTTTTTCAAATATTATACATTGATCACTTGGCATTCTTCTAAGTTCGTCCGGTGTCATCAATGCTCTTGCCATTATTTGGTCTGATTCACTATATCCTTTTCTATCAGCTTCGTTTGTTCTATTTACTGATTTACTCATGTGAGTAATTGTTTTTTCACCTAATTCTTTTGAAAAGTATTCAACTGTTGCATATGAGTTACTTCCCAAAAATACGTGTGTATCACAGTTTCCAATTATTGTTTCATATGACTTCTCATATATTCCCTTTAATTGATCTAAGTTCTGTAATATAACACTAAATGAAATTCCTCTACTTCTACTTGTTGATATTTTTTTATCAAAGTCTGGAATTTGTCCTATATTTGCAAATTCATCTAATATAAAGAATGTTTTTACTGGTAATTTTCCCCCATTTTTGTCAGCAAAATCATATAATTGTTGTATCATTTGAGAGAAAAATATTGTTAATAAAAAGTCATACGCAGCATGCGTATCAGATGATACAACATATAACGCTGTTTTTCTTGTTGCTATGTCTTCAAAATTTATTGTATTTGTTGATGTCACATCAGCTATATCTTTTGAATCAAATTTTCCTAATTTTGATTGTAATGAACTTAATATTGAACTATATGTTTTATCTGATGCAATTTCTACTGATTTAAAGTTCATTCTTGCTGGATGGTCATATGGTAATTTATTTATTAGTTCTGATAATAAATTCGTACTTCCTTTATTGTTGGCTGCTCTTACTAATTCTGCACAACTAGCTAAATTCTGCTCTTCTGGCGGTCTTGCAGCTAATAAATAATATATTAATGCTTTTAATAATAATTCTGCCATGTTGTCCCAGTATGGGTCAGCTCCTGTTGCTTGCTCAGATTGCTGTCCTTTTACTACTGTATTAGCTATAACATCTACATCTATTTCTGATTTTATATGTTGCAATGGATTATAACTATCACTACTTTGAGGATTAACAAGGTTTAACAATTTTATCTCATATCCTTGTGATCTTAAATATCCTGCTGTTGCATCATATATTTCGCCTTTAGGGTCTGTAAATATATATGAGCCTAGGCATTGATGTGCATTTGGTATCGTATACGCTGATGATTTACCAGATCCAGATCCTCCGACAATTAAAACATTGGTATTTCCTAATTTATCTAGAGGTAAATAATTTTCTTCTGCTAATATTATTCCTTTATTTTTGCTTAAGATTCTATATTGTTCTCCACCTGTTGCCCAATCACTTGAACCATGCTCTATTTTGTCATATTCGCCTTTACTTCTGCCCTTCCACATTCCTATTCCTAGACATATAAGCATAAATATTGTAAAAAACAATGTTGCACTTCCTAATGTGCCTAAATATTGTACTCCAAACATTTTCTTTGGTCCAGCTACTTGTACTATATTAGTTATTATATTTTCTACAAAATACGTAAAGTTAAAAACACCGGTAGAATTACTGTCAACAATTGTAATAGCTATCGGTGCTATTAAAAATAGCTCAGCAAATAGCCAGAAAATAATTGTTGAAATAATTGCTACCTTGTGTTTTTTTATTGATACTATAAAATTACTCATAATAAATCTACCTTCTCATTGGTTTTATCATATAAACTATCTTTCATTTAATTGTGTCTGTCTATCATTTTCTCTGCATCTTTTAGCATAATTAGTTGGTCTCTTTAGGTAATTTTCATTTATTTTAGCCATTAATACTGGATTTACAACTGCTGGTATTTTATCTGAACTTACCGCTGATATTTCTACAAATCCATCATTTATACTTCCTTGCTCTTTATCAGCATATCCTTCTAAACAAAGCTCACCATTTATGCAATTAGTCATACATACAACTTCAATTTCTTTACTCACTTTTTAGTAATCCTCCCTTATTTTAAGTCATTATTTCTTTTCTCTTATTTCAAAGCTAAAATATGACTTATATGGTTTTAATTTACATTTTCCTTTTACTTCATTAGTGTTTCTATCTAAATACAACATTGGCTTTACTTCCTCTGTTGTCTCCGGATCTATTATTGTTATAGGTCTTTGCAAATTTGGTGTGTATTTGAAATCTTTATACTCAGTACCTATTTCTGAATATAAAGTATTGAATTGCACTGGTACAGGTCTTTTTGATATTCGTACCTTATCATCTTTTAATACTCCCATATTTACAACTACTTTTTGAGGTCCAAAAGATAATATGACTAAATCTTCACCTTCAGGTTCTGGATGGTCAACAAAAAAAGTCTTCTTTTTCATATTACCATTAATTTCTTCAGAGCTAACTAGTCTTTCAACAGTATATTTAGGATACTGTTTCTGCAATTCCTTGGCAGTTTCGTTGATTCTATATATAACAGTATTCACTCCCTGTGGATCTGTTACACTAAAATACTTACCATGAAATCCTCCAGCCATATTTACACCTCTTTCTATTACTTCTCTTTGGTTCGACTAATATTTATTATACATCTTTTTCTATAATATGTCAACCAAATCATATTTTTATTATTATATTTACTTGTTGCTTTATAATTTTATGCATTTTTTACTTCTTTTACCTGATAAGCAGGCATTGTTTTTATATTATTTCCTTCAAGATTTTGTAATTTGATATATAATTTTTCTTGTTCTTGCGTAAGTTTTTCTGGCATCACTATTCTTGTAATCACATTCAAGTTTCCTCTGTTTCCATGACCATCTTTATAGCCTTTACCTTTTATAGTTAAATTAGAGTTACTACTTGTACATTTTGGAATTATTATAGCTATCTTTTCTTCAAATAATTCTATTTCTTTTTTTACTCCTAATGCTGCTTCTGAAGGGGTTATTTTTAGTTCTGTATACAAATCATTTCCAATTAATTTTAGTTTTTTATCATCTTTTATGTTTATAATTACAAATAAATCACCATTTTTTCCGCCATTTTTTCCAAGTTTGCCTTGTCCTACTATTCTTATTTTGTCATTATTCTGTATACCTGCTGGAACTTTAATAGAAAATGATGTTTCTTTTCCATTTACAGTACGTAATTTTACTTTTTTATTGACTCCAAAAAAGGCTTCTTTTATTGAAATCTCAATCTCTGTATCTACATCTTCTCCATATTCTGGTTCAGTTGTTTTCACTACTTTGTTGCTTCTAAAGTTTTCGCCAAATAAAATTTCTAATAATCTTTCTATAAATGATTTTTTTTCATAAGTTTGACTTTTTTTCTTTTTGTTTCCAACATATCTATTCCATGTAAAATCATACTTTCTTCTTTGTTTGTCATTGCTTAATAATCTATATGCTTCATTTACATCCTTAAATATCTCTTCTGAAGCGTTATTTCCTATATTCATGTCTGGATGATATTTCTTTGCCATCTCTCTATATGCATTTTTTATATCATCAAGGCTTACTTTATTAGTGTTAAAACCTAATATTTTATAGTAATCTTTAAAAATCATTTAATGCCCTCCATTTGCATGGTTATATACTATAACAATTATAGCTTATTTTTTATTATTTATCAATATGAAATTTCTAGTTTTTATACTTTGTTCAAAGATTACTCTCTTTTTATCAAGGTTTATCTTTATTGTATTGTCCAAATTTTGTAATATTGCTAAATCTATATCTTCAAAAGCTAATTTTCTTAGTTCTTCTACGCCCTCATATTCCCTAGTTTCATCTATTTTATCAGCTATAAATAATATTTTCTCTAACATTGTCATTTCTGGTTTTCCCATTGTATGATTTGCAATGGCACTACACATCTCTTCATCAAATCCATATTTTTTCTTACATATATCTGCTGCAATTTCTCCATGAAGAATGTCTACATTATTATATTCTAATTCGCTTGCTTGAATTTCATTTTCTTTTACATATTTCATTTTTTCTTCTTCTGGCATTTCTTTTGCCATATCATGTGCAAGTCCAACAGCCATAGCCCTTTTAGGATCTTCTCCATATCTTTCTGCGAGCTTTTCACACATTTTCATTACACCTATACTATGTAGTTTTCTTTTTTCTGATAGTTGATTTACTTCTTCTATTTCTAACATTTTATTCCTCCAAAAAATTGTTATACAATAAGTATAACAATTTTTTATCACTTTTTATTAATTTATGCAAGCTCAATTAATTTGTCTAGCAATTCGCTATATTTTATTCCAGAATGTTCCCATAGTTTAGGATACATGCTTATCTCTGTAAATCCTGGCATTGTATTTATTTCATTTATATACACTTTATCTGTATCTTTTTCTACGAAGAAGTCAACTCTTGAAAGTCCACTTCCATCAACAGCTTTGAACGCTTTGATTGCAGTTCTTCTTATTTCATCTATTTTTTTCTGTGGCAAATCTGCAGGTATTATTACTTTTGACTCTGCATTTTTATATTTTGCATCATAAGAATAGAATTCTTCAGCTGATAATATCTGTCCAACAGTTGAAGCTTCAACCTTATCTGTCCCTAGGACTGCGCATTCTACTTCTTTTCCAACTATAGCTTCTTCTATCAATATTTTTCTATCAAATCTTGATGCCTCAATTATTGCTGTTATTAATTCAGATTCATTTGTGGCCTTTGATATTCCTACTGATGAGCCTGAATTTGAAGGTTTTACGAATACAGGGAATCCTAGTTTTTCTTTTACTAATTTTGCGATTTCATCATTTTCTAGTTTTACTTCATCCATGTTTTCATCTACATATGTATTTTCATTTTTTATGTATATGTATTTTGCCTGACAAATTCCCGCTTTCTCAAATATAATCTTGCTATATACTTTATCCATGCATACGCTTGATGCTAATACTTTGCATCCTACATATGGAATCTTTAACATCTCTAATAGACCTTGAATAGTTCCATCTTCTCCATATAATCCATGTAAAACTGGAAATACTTTATCCATTCCTTTTAAGAATGTTGATATGTCTTTTATTTCTTTTCCTTCTCTTTTCCATATACCTTCTTTTGTAATTTCTACTGGATAAATTTCATATTTTTTCCTATCAAGATTATCTATAACATTTTTTCCTGACACCATTGAGACGTCATGTTCCGTCGACATTCCACCATAAATTACTGCTAATTTTAACATTTCTATCACCTTTCCTTTACATTAAAATTAATTTCTTAGCAATATCACCAAATTTCATTGAATTTGATGCTTTTAATAAAATTATATCGTCTTTTTTCATAATTTTCTTCAAATATTCTAATGCACTTTCATTGTTATCAAAATGTAACATTTCTCTAACATCTGCAGTTTCTTCTATGCATTTTGCAAGTTCTCCTATTGTAATTAATATATCAATATCTTTTACTTCTTCTCCAACTTTCCTATGCAAACTTTCAGAATATTCTCCTAGCTCTTTCATATCTCCTAAAACTGCAATTTTCCTTTTTCCTTCTATCTTTTCTAAATACTCTATTGCAGCTTTCATTGAATCATAATTAGCATTATATGTATCGTTTATTATTGAAGCTCCACATTTGGCTTTTTCTATTTCCATACGTCCTTTTGTAAGTTCAAATCCAGAAATTCCTTCTGTTATCTTCGCCATTGGAATATCAAAGTATCTTCCAACTGCAATTGCGCATAAACTATTTAGTACAAAATGTTCTCCACCGACTGGAACTACTACTTCTTTTCCATCAATTCTGTATTCACTTCTGTCTTCATATGAATGGATATCTTCAGCTACATATTTACTGTTCTTGTTATTTATTCCATAAGTTATAATATTATATTTCTCCTTATTTTTTTCTGCCCAATCACTTAATAAATCATTATCATTATTTATTATTACACTGTTTCCTTGCAAGCCTTCTAATATTTCTAATTTCGCCTTTAGTATATTTTCTCTTGATCCTAAATTTCCTATATGAGCTGTTCCTATATTGGTGATAATAGCTAATGTTGGTTTTGCAATACTCGTTAACAAACTAATTTCTCCAAAATGATTCATTCCCATTTCTACAACAATTGCATTTTCATCATGAAGTCTTAATAAAGTAAATGGCAAACCTATATCATTATTTAAATTTCCTTGCGTTTTTAATACTTTATATTTTTGCGACATTACTGCTGCTACAATGTCCTTTGTACTTGTCTTTCCAACGCTTCCTGTTACTGCAACAACTGGAATATCAACTTGACTTCTTTTATATGCTGCTATTTGTTGTATTGCTTTTACAGTATTTTCAACCAATACAATGCTACCTATTTTCTCATCTGGCTCTTTGCTCATTAAACATGCTACCGCACCTTTATTAATCGCATCTTTATAAAAATCGTTGCCGTCAAACTTTTCTCCTTTTATTGCAACATACATATCTCCTTTTTGTATTATTCTTGTGTCTTTCTCGAAGTTTTGAATGTCTAAATCTTCGTCTCCACAAATAAGTTTTCCATTGGTAATTTTCAAAATTTCTTTTATCTTCATATTCTTACCTTCATTATTTTTTTATAAATCATCAAATTATTGTTATGATTTTTTATTATTATATGCTATTATTTATATTTTTTCAACCCAATTTTTATACACTTTTATGCCGTTAATGTTCCATTTGGAGTATCTATAATCATTAAAATATCTTCTTCTTCTCCTGTTTCTACATTTATATACACAATAAAATCATTTTCACTAGTCTTTCCTTTTATCTCCCAACATTGTATCTCTGTATTCCATTCAGTTGGTATGATAGCCATATCAGTTGATATTATCTCTAACTTAGGGTTTACTAGCTCTAATGCTTGCTCTTTTGTAATTTTAGGAGTTTTTAGATTTCTGTTTTCATTATGTGAATTTAAATAATTCGTTGCTTCAATTCCAAGTACCTCTCCATTATCAAGTGCAATTTTTACTTTTATTAGGTCTGGATACATTACTACTTCCTTTTGCATATATGCATAATTAATTGTTATTGTGCCATTTTCTTTTAAATAATATGTTTCTTTCATGTTGTCATATTCTCGATTTTTTAGAAATTCTTTTCCAATATTTATTGCATCTTCTTCTTTTACATTTTCTGAAGAAATTTCTCTATTACAATTCATTGATAATAAATGACCACCTTTTTTTGATATACAAATGTTGAAATTATTGTTTCCTTTAGTAGTTATTACAAAACTATAGCATTCAATACGTGCATTTTCTGATTCACTTTCTTCTTTTATTTTTTGAAATTTATCTTCTCCAATATACTTTTTTGCTAGTTCTCGTGCCTCATCTTTTGAAATTTCATCTCCTGTTAATCCTATTTTCTCTGCTTTCTCAACATTTTCTGAAAATGCTCCATCATATATAAGACCTTCATATTGATGTAAATCTTCTTCTATATTTGAAAAACTATTTTTTGATATATTATCATCCTGCTGGCCGAAAGCCTTATTTCCCTTATTTTTTAGCTCTCCCCATTTTATATTTTTGGAATATAAGTCTGCTTCTAACTGATTTAATGTATTTTCCAGTTCCAAACTATAGGTATGCAATTGGTCTAACCTATCAAGATCTTCCTGTGATAATTTTTCTCCTTTTATTGTTTTTTTAGATAATGTATATGAGTAATCTCCTAATTGGTTTAAAAACTTTTGCGTGTTTTCTAATTCCTCTATTTTAATTGGAAGCATTGACAAATATGCTTGTGCTAAACTAGTTTGTTTTGATATATTTCCTAGTGTTTCTGTTCCATGCACACTACTATTTGAAATTGTTGATTTTGCTAATAATTTTTCAGTATTATTCACATATTCCACTAACTGATAAAATGCATTATTGTAATCATTTTCAGCTATAAGCCTATAATCTCTTGCTTTTCTCATTGCATATATGCCAAGTATTATAATAATTATTACTAAAGTCACAACCAAAGTAAGCATTTTTCCTGATTTTAATCTATCTTTCCAGTCATAAATCTTTTTCTTAATATTACTCATACTCATTTCCTTTCTTTTTTTATTCTATTTTTTACATTTTTTAGTATATTATTCAATTATTTTTTTATTTGATTTCTATTATTTTTTATGATATATTGTTGTTAGTATAATGAAAGGAATATTATATATGCGAGTTATTATTTTTTACGCTTCTTATGGTGGTGGTCACCTTTCTGCAGCAAATTCTATAAAGCAATATCTTGAAGAACACTATAAGAATTACAATGTTATAATGATTGATTGCATGAAATATATAAATTTAGGAATTGAGAAAATTACAACTAATTCATACAATCTTATGGCCAAGAAAGCACCTTGGGCTTGGGGAACTATTTACAAGTATTCTGAAAAAGGTCCTGTTGCTCACATCTGCAATATCACTAATAAATTATTTTCTATAAAATTGTATAAACTTTTTGAAGAATATCAACCTGATGTAGTTATTTCTACTCACCCTTTTTCAAGCCAAATGGTTGCTATTTTGAAAAGTGAAGGAAAGACTAATTGCAAGCTTGCGACTATTTTAACTGATTTTGCATCTAACGATCAATGGCTTGCTTATAATGAATATGTTGACTACTTTTTTGTATCTCATGAGGGGATGAGGCAAGAATTAATTTCTAAAAACATCCCTGGCAATAAAGTATTTGCAACTGGTATTCCTCTTTCTAATAGATTTCTAAAACATTTTGACAGAAAAAAAATTAAGGAATCTTTTGATCTTGATTTAAATAAAAAAACTATACTATTTTTTGGTGGAGGAGAGTTTGGATTAGGAAAAGAGCAAACTGTGAGAATTTTGAAAGCCTTTATTGATAACATTGGTGATTCTTATCAAATTATTGTTATCTCCGGCAAGAATACAAAAATTCAAGAAAAATTTGAAAAACTTGTTCAGGAAACTAACAGCAGTAGCAAAGTACAAGTCTATGGTTACACAAATGAGGTTCCCGAGCTTATGAGCATTTCAGATCTTGTTGTTACTAAACCAGGTGGATTAACAACAACTGAAAGTCTTGCTTCAGGTTTGCCTATTGTTGCTATTAATCCAATCCCCGGTCAGGAAGTTGAAAATGCTCAATATCTTGAATCCCAAGGCATTGCCGTATGGATTAGATCAAAGGAAGATCCTAATGAAACTATTCAAGAATTATTATCAAATGAACAGGAATTAAAACATATGAAAATACGTTCTAAATTGGCTGCTAAGAAAAATTCTACTAGAGATATTTGCTCTATTATTTTCTGTAACGCAAATTAGGCTACTTCTACAGTAGCCTAATTTATTTTATAATTCAGTTCTTCCTTCAAATGCTTTTCCCAATGTAAATTCATCTGTATATTCTAAGTCTCCTCCTACTGGGATTCCATGTGCTAATCTCGTAGTGGTAATTCCCATCGGTTTTATTAGTTTTGAAATATACATAGCTGTTGCTTCTCCTTCAACTTTAGGATTTGTAGCTAAAATTACTTCTTTTACTGTTCCATCCATTAGTCTTGCTAGCAACTCTTTAATCTTAATATCCTCCGGTCCAACTCCATCCATTGGTGAAATAGTTCCATGAAGTACATGATATAATCCTTTATATTCATGTATTTTCTCTATAGCAACTACATCTTTTACATCTTCTACTACGCATATCTTGCTTTGATCTCTTGATGGATTCGAACATATTTCGCATGGATCTGTGTCTGATATGTTATAACATTTTGAGCATAATTTTAAGTTGTTTTTTGCATCTTGTATGCTTTTTATAAAATTATCAGTTTCCTCTTTACTTGCATTTAGCATATAAAAGGCAAGTCTTACGGCTGTCTTGTTTCCTATGCTAGGAAGTCTTTCGAAACTTTCTATAAGTTTTTCTATTGATGGTGAAAAGTACGACATATTTTTTGTATGATTTTAATTAATCATGCTCCTTTCTATCTTAGTCCTGGTATATTATATTTTCCAAACTCTGCACTTGTTGCAGAATCAACCTTTCTTAAAGCATCATTTACACATGTTAATATTAAATCTTGTAACATTTCTACATCATCTGGGTCAACTACTTCTTTATTTAATTTTATTTCTAATATTTCCTTTGCACCATTTACTTTTGCGTATACTGCTCCTCCACCTGTTGTACTTTCAAATGTCTGCATTGCTAAATTTTCTTGTGATTTTTCCATTTCTTCTTGCATTTTTTTCGCTTGTTTCATGATTTGGTTCATATTTATTCCTCCAAATCCACCCATTCCTCCTGAAAATCCTCTTGACATCTCTTTTCCTCCTTATTCATCTATCATATTGATTTTTATGCCTAAATCTATCGGCGATGCTTGAGATACATCTTGCGTCTCAGCTACATTTTTATCTATTAATTTTATTCTCATATCTTGTTTGCATTCCATTGATACAAGTCTTTTTAACTCAGCCATGTTTTCTGGTCTTTCTATAACACTTCTTCCAAAACTCGTCAAACCATTAGGAAATTCTATTCCAACAGTCATGTCATCTATCATAACTCCATTCGTATTTATAAGGTTTGAATATAGTATTGGCTTTCTTTGTTCTTTTAATGTGTCTATTACATTACTCCAGAAATTTACGCCTTTTGCTTTTACTGTTGGTTCTGCACTTTTCTTGTTTTGTGCAATTTCGCTAGCTTTCACAGCAGTTCCATTATTTGTTTTTGCAGCCGAGTTATCCACAATCTGTCTACTAACTGTGGATTGTTTCATTTGATTTTGATTATTTGAACTTATAATCTTGCCTGATTTCACAACATTTTCAAGTTTGCTAATTCTTTCTTCTAATGACATTGATTCTTTTCCACAGAGTTTTAATATTCCTACTTGAAATACAATATTCTTCTGAGTTGACCATTTTATATCATTTTCAAGTTCTGACAGCTTATAAATTATGTTTAATAATCTTTCGCTATCAGCCTCATTCCCTAGCTTTTCAATTGTTTTTATATCATCTTCATTATAAATATTTGATATTTGTCTGGTTTGTTTATATAAAAGCATATCCCTTATATATTTTATCATTTCCCATAACAAATTATTTATATCTTTTCCTTCATCTATTACGTTTTGCGTTACAGTAAGTGCTTTTTCCGCATCATATTCAATTATATTTTGAACTATTCCTGATATATATTCTAATTTTGGAATGCCTACTAATTCTTTTATTTTTTCTTCGTCAATCTTATTCTCTCCATCTTGTGCACATCTTTCTAGTATAGACAATGCGTCTCTCATGGCACCTTCTGATAGCTCTGCTATAAGATTAATTGCTCCATCAGTATACTCTATTTTGCATTCTTTACATATTTTTTCTAGGTTAGCGTTTATATCTTTATCGGGAATCTTTTTAAAGTCAAATCTTTGACATCTTGATAAGATTGTCGCAGGTAATTTTTGTGGCTCTGTTGTTGCTAGTATAAATTTTACATGCTTAGGTGGTTCTTCAAGAGTCTTCAATAATGCATTAAATGCTCCACTTGAAAGCATATGAACCTCATCTATGATGTATACTCTATATTTTGCAACTGTTGGCAAAAAGTTTACTTCATCTCTTATTGCACGTATATCATCTACACTATTATTTGAAGCAGCATCCATCTCAACTATGTCTGTTAAAGATCCATCTAATGCTGCTTTGCATATACTACATTCATTACATGGTTCTCCATCCTGCGGATTTAAACAATTTATTGCTCTTGCTAGAACTTTTGCTGAAGATGTTTTTCCACATCCTCTACATCCTGTAAACAAGTATGCATGCCCTACCCTATCGGCTATTACTTGATTTCTTAATGTTCTTGTAATATGTTCTTGCCCTAATATTTCATGAAAGGTCATTGGTCTAAATCTTCTATATAAAGCAGTATATTCCATATTTATTCCTCCCTTTCTTCTTAAAATTAAAAGGTATGATCTTATTCCTTTATTCTAAGGTACCCCACATAAAAGTGTCTACTTATTGCTGCTTCCTTCCGGACCTGACAAGATTCATAGTCTTTTATTGAGATGCCCTAGAATAAAGAAATATTCTCACACCCCTTGCATTATATAATATTTATTTCAGTTTATCAAGTATTTATATAATTATTTTTCTCTTTTGAAAATTATATTTGAGAAATCTGTTATATCTATTTTTGATACTCCTTCTTCTAATAAATTAGAACATGGAAGTTTAACATTTATTTTTCCTCTAAATTTTGTCTTATTTGTTCTTATAACTATGTCAAAACTTACATCTATTGTTATATCTTCTTCATTAAGTCCAAGTTTTTTTAGTAATGTTCCATTATAAGATATTTCATCATCATCGTTCGATACATATTCTGCCACATTTTTATTTAATACTCTGAATAATAATGTTCCGCCTTGATTTCCAATTTCAAGAGCTTTAGAGTTATCTGTATTAGCCCCCTTATATGTTAATGAGTTATTAATTATAAAATTCTTCTCATAGCTAAATAATTTTTCTTCTGTGCTATTAGGCATATATACTTCAATTGTTCCTTTTTTAGGATTTGAATAATTAATATTTTCTATTGATATGCTTTCAATATATGCTTGTTCTTTGTAGTTTTCATTTCTTTTTATTTTTATATATATGTCATTATATTGATTTATATCCATATTCCATTTATAATTTTCTGAGTTTTCACTTTTTGTTTGACCATCCGCACTACTTACAATCAGCATTTCTTCAAGAGAAAATGGCATATTTTTTTCACCTTCTGTTTCATATTTAAGCATAATTGCTAATACACATACAAATGATATTATAATTATAAATAGTAAAAATGCTTGTTTTATTTTCTCTTTCACAATTTTATTCATATTTCCTCCTGTATATAAGTTGGCGGAGAGAGTGGGATTCGAACCCACGCGCCATTTTTCAACAGCTACCTGTTTTCGAGACAGTTCCGTTATGACCACTTCGGCATCTCTCCATATTTTTTGTTTGTCTAAGTTCTTTGAAAAATTTCTTTAATATTTCTCTACATTCTTTTTCACATATCTTATTTTCTAATTCTACATGATGGTTAAATTTATAGTCTTCTAATAAATTTAATACTGATCCACAACTTCCCGTTTTTTCGTCCATTGTTCCTATACACAATCTATCTATCCTTGATTGTATGATTGCACCAGCACACATACTACATGGTTCTAATGTAACATACATTGTACATCCTATTAGCCTCCATGTATTTAATTTTTTGCAAGCCTTCTTTATTGCATTAATTTCTGCATGCTCTGTAGAATCTTTTCTAGTTTCTTTTTTATTATATCCTCTAGCTATTATTTTTCCATCTTTTACAATAACTGCTCCTACAGGAACTTCGTTTATTTTATATGCTTTTCCAGCCTGTTCTAATGCCTTACGCATAAAATATATGTCTTTTTCCATTTTTTCTCCATTAACTTTAGACTTTTTATATAATATCATATTTTATTTTGTTGTGCAAGACTTATTATTGTTTGTTTACATAAGTTTTTTTATCATATAAAAAAGCTGTTTAAAAGAATACTATTAATATTCTTTTAAACAGTAGAAATGTCTGTCACTATTTATTCATTAGTTACACTAATAAATCAGTATGAGACTGTTCATAGTCTTGGATTATGTAAGGTATTTGTGTAAAATCACTACCAGATTTAATTAGTAAAGTGATTAACTCCCTCATATTCTCCTTAGGGCACATGATATTTTTTATGGTTAAAGATTGTTCACCAGCCCCTTTTACTGATTTAGTAATCTTCAAGCCACATCTTTCTCCTTCAATGAGATAGTAATTATTTACTTCTTCTCTGCCCTCCAAGATATCTTCAATCTTGATACTAGAATATAGCTTCATATAACATCCCTCCTTTATTGAAATAATTACCAGAATCATATTATCACTACATACCATACTTTGTCAAGACATTTTTTGGAATTTTTTATATTTTTTTTACATTTTTTATATAAGGTCAAAATCCTTATATATAGCTGCGTTTCGAGCGACTCCTATTATAAATGCTTTTGTTGACGGATTTTCGGCTTCTGATCTATTAAAATAAGCATCTATTATCATCTTATCAGTATTAAAGTACATTAAATTTATTAACTTCGTAACGCTCCATTGTACATTATTTGCTTTTGTGTGATATTTTTTAGCCACCTTTGCATACACATTTATTCCAAAATCATTTATTGCCTGCTTGTCTTCTGATGCAACTTTTATACAATCTACTAAGTATTCATATGCAAGTGAATTTCTTCCCAACTTAAAATTTTTTAATTCAATCATTATTCTCTCGTCCACTACCAACTTTCCAACTCCTTCTATTTTTTCATCTTTTGCTTTATTTTTTTCTACAAATGTATTATTATTATTTTTATGATTGCTCTTGCAGTATCGGTACTATCATGGGATCTCTCTTGAGAATCCATGTTGGTATATAGAGATTGAAATGTTTTGGGGTACTTTTGTTAGAGAATTGGAGGATCTTATGAGTATTAAGAAAAACCGGATTATCAGCGTTTTGCTGGCTCTCACCCTTTGCATCATGTGTGCAACCTCTGCTTTTGCAGACAGTTCTACGCCCGTTACCGAGGACACAAGCAAGCAGGTAGTGTCCGTCACCGTTGATCCCAGCACTGCTCGGGCAAGTGGTGATGTCCTTACCTCTTGTGGCGGATATGTTTCCGGCGGCAGTGGGACCATCTCCTGCACTCTTGGAAAGTCCAACTGGGATGCTTCCATCATGGCTGGCGTTTCTTCCAGCAGTACTAGTGGCACTATTGAGTGCTACGTTAAACTCCCCAGCGGATCTACCAAGTACCTCGGTGCTGTTCCTGCATCTGGTGGAAATACCGCAGCAGTACATTTTACCCATCTTAGTGCAGGCACTTACACTTTCTACTTCGAATCTTCTACTTCCGCAAAGGTCAACGTGTACGGATTTATCTGTGATTGATTGATTTTTGCAACCAGCATTTTGATCTCTAAAAAGATGGGCTTATGAAGAATCATAAGCCCATCTTTTATTTATTCATACTAATTTCATCATCTGTTACACAATCAACTTTTACATTATAATATACAACTCTATTATCTGAATTTGATATATTATTTTGTTTCTCAATTGCAGCTTGAGATATCGGAATATATGTTTTGCTATCTAATTGAATTACCTTATCTTTCAATTTTACAAACAATATATTATTTTCTGTATTAAAATGTATTTCCCCTAATTTAAATGCATACTTCCATATATTCATTTCTTCCTTATTAAATACTGTTGGAAATAATGAATACATAAAATGTCCATTTTCATATATTCCTTTATTTATTTCACTTAGTTTAAACTCTTCATATTCTTTTGTTTCATTATTATATTCATACCTTTTATTTTCGTTACAATTTACAAATTTAGTAGCTACATTTTCACCATTAGCTGTGATCGTTTCTATTTTATAGATTCCATTTTTATACCAGATACTTTTTGTTTCTTTTATTCCATTATCACCATAATTATCTATTTTACAATAGTAATTATTAAGACTTTCATATTTAGAAACTTTATTACTTATATTTGTTAACATTACCAGCTTATAACAAGAATATCCTAAATAGAATACTATTAAAAATAAAATTATTACGGCTACACCCTTTAATAACATCTCAAATATTGAAGATTTGTGCGCTACTGGTCTGTAATTTGCTACCTTACTTTTATTATCAAGGTCTAGTTTCTTTCCTGTGACTAATTCATCACAAGAAATCTGTAAGGTTTCACAAATCTTTTTCATCCTTGATGTTCTCGGTGTAGCCGTGCCTAACTCCCACTTAGATATCATTTGTCTTGATACTCCAAGTTTGTCTGAAAATGCTTCCTGAGATAATCCACTTTTTCTTCTTGCTTCATATAATCGTTCTCCAAATGAACTCATTGTTAAAATCCCCTCTCCTAATTATTTTCTTTTGTACCTCCTTATACTTTATCTCTATACAAGTAAAATTATAATGGCTCTTGATTAAATTTTCTACCAACTTTAGTTTGCAATTTGTCAACCTTCGACATTTTTTTGCAAATTCGACATCGAATTTAATCTTATTTCGTCACTTTTTGTATTTTTTAGTATAATTTTGGTACTGGATATATTTTACCATATTTTTCTCTGACTTGTAAATAATTTCCACAAAATTTCTTATATTTTTTTAACAAAAAATAACTAATTATCATTTCGATAATTAGTTACAGTGGTGTTCCTGAGAGGATTCGAACCTCCGACCAACAGTTTAGGAAACTGCTGCTCTATCCAACTGAGCTACAGAAACATATTATAGTAGCTATTATAGCACTATTTACTTATATTGTAAACATTGCTCAATAGCTACCGCGATGTATTAAAATTCTTTCCATCCATCTAATTTAGCTCTCTTTATTGCGCCAATTAAATTAGCTCTTATGTTTTTGTTCTTATATTCTAATTGCTTTAATAATTCTAATGCATATTCTCTTGTAGAATTGCCATCCATAGGACAAACCTTAGGCATTATTGGTATCTCTGCTTTTTTTACAAAACTCCTAGTCATCTTTTCCGACACATATATTAATGGTCTAATAAGAGTCATTTGTGATCTATCCATATATGCAACCGGAGAAAATACCGAAATATTTCCAGCATAAATCATATTCATTAAAAACGTTTCTAATACATCATCTTCATTATGACCTAATGCAATCTTATTGCATCTATTTTCTTTAGCAATTGAATTTAGCATTCCCCTACGCAAATTAGCACATAAAGAACACGGATTTTTTTCCTTTCTTTCGTCAAAAACAATTTGTTTTATATCACTCTTAACAATTTTCAACTCAACATCAATATCTTGACAAACTTTTTTTAGCAAATTATCATCAAAATTATCAAATCCAGGATTTATTGTAATTGCAATAAAATCAAAATGTTTTGGATAAAATAATTGTAAATTCTTTAAAGCATATAAAAGTGATATAGAGTCCTTTCCCCCAGAAAGAGCAACAGCAATTTTATCCCCCTCTTCAATCATTTGATAATCATCTATTGCTTTTCTCATTTTTCCTAATATTTTTTGTATCTCTTTACTCCACAAATTTTTTCATAGCCTCCGTTAATTCTTCTAGTCTCTTATCTGCATCTTCCATGCTTTCTCCTCTAACGCCCATATAGAATTTTATCTTTGGCTCTGTTCCTGATGGTCTTACACAGCACCATGCATTATCAGTTAAATCATAATATAATACATTTGATGTAGGTAAATCTGTTTCACTTCTTTCCCCATTCTCCTTTACAATAGTATGTTCTTTATAATCTCTAGCTTCTATTACTTTATGTCCTGCTAAAAACTTAGGAGGATTTGCTCTCATTTTTTCCATTTTAGCTTTTATTTGTTCAGCACCATCTGCTCCTTTTAATACAATTGATATTTGACCTTCTTTATAAAATCCATATTTTTTGTATATATTAAGCATCTGTTGCCATAATGTAATTCCCTTGCTCTTGTAATATGCTGTTGCTTCGCATAGAGCCATTACAGCAGATATTCCATCTTTGTCTCTCGCATGTGGACTTATTAAACATCCATAGCTTTCTTCAAATCCAAATTGATATGAATATGTATGTTGTTCCTCAAATTGACGTATTTTTTCTCCAATCCATTTGAATCCTGTTAATGTTTCAAAAACTTTTAAACCGTAGGCTTTTGCTATTGCTTTTGCCATATCAGATGAAACTATAGTTGTAATAAATGCTCCGTTATCAGGCAACATTCCTTTTTCTTTCTTTTGTGATAGTTCATATTCAGCAATTAACAATGCTGACATGTTTCCAGTATACGCAATATACTCGCCATTATCATCCTTTGAATATACTCCTAATCTATCTGAATCAGGATCTGTTGCTAATACAACATCTGCGTTTACCCTTTTAGCCAATTCTAAAGCTAATTTAAATGCATTTTTATCTTCTGGATTTGGATAGCTAACTGTTGGAAAATCCCCATCTGGCTTTTCTTGTTCTGGCACAACAAATACATGTGTAAATCCTAATTCTTTTAAAACTCTTTGTACAGGCACATTTCCAGCACCATGTAATGGAGTATATACAATTTTTATATCGTCTTGAACTTTTTTTATTACTTCTGGATTTAAAACTAATGATTTCAATGTATTCACGAATTTATCATCAATTTCTTTACCTATTTCTATATATAATCCTGCTTTTATAGCATCTTCTTTATTCATTTTCTTTATTTGTGAAAATTCTGTTTTGTTTACTTCATCAATTATTTGTTTATCTTTAGGTGGTATAATCTGAGCTCCATCATCCCAGTAAACCTTATATCCGTTGTATTCTGGAGGATTATGACTTGCTGTAATCATAATTCCAGCTGTACATTTTAATTGTCTAACTGTAAATGATAATTCTGGCACTGGTCTTAACTCATCAAAAATGTATGTCTTTATTCCGTTAGCATTTAAACATAAAGCTGCTTCTTCACTAAATTCTTTTGACATATGTCTTGAATCATATGATATTGCTACTCCTTTTTCTTGTGTTCCCTCTTTTAAAATGAAGTTTGCAAGACCTTGTGTTGCTCTACCAACAGTATATTTATTCATTCTATTCGATCCAGCTCCAATTACTCCTCTTAATCCTGCTGTACCAAATTCTAATTCTTTATAAAATCTATCTTCTATTTCTTTTTCATTATCTTTAATTGATTCTAATTCTTTTTTTGTTTCTTCATCAAAACAAGGATTATTTAACCATTCTTCATATTTCTTTTTATATTCTTCCATCGTTTCTTCCTTTCTATATAAGCACAAGAAAGAAAATAAGTTATAACTCATTTTCTCTCTCTGTATAAATCTTATTTATTTTTTTCATGAAAATCAAGATATAACTTTCTTGCTGTTTCTGGACTATCTACACCTTCTGCATTTTTTACAGGTGCAAATTCTTCTTCTCTCTTAACTCGCATTATTGCTAGGTCATCAAGACTTTCGAATGCATCAAATAAAAATGATTCGAATTTATAAGCATTAGGCTTATCTGGTACTACTAAGTTTCCATTATTGTCTATATATTTTGCTTTCTTAAATGCGATATGATATGGTAAATTCATTTGACTTATTTTTTCTATTGCTTTTATATTAAATAGGTTACATAATATGTGAGATTCTCCATATTTAAGTTCACCATTTTCGTTTGTTTCCGCAGCCATTTCAGGTGTTATTTCTGAATATTCAATTACACTTGGCTTTCCATTTCTTTTACAGAATACACCAACTTTTTCTTGTGGATTTGCTTTTACTAAGCTTTTTCCAGCTGCTAGTACATTTTTGTCTTCTGCTAGTCCAATTAAAACAGCATCTACTGGTTTTACTAATACATTATCAACTCCACCAATAAATACCCATTCAATGCCTCTTGCTTTCATGTCATAAATTACACCATCTCTAAGCATTGATTGAAATATTCCACCATGTCCATCAGCTGCTTCTTTAATCTTTCCATTTTCATCAATTAATATTTTACCATCAGTTGATAACATTGGTAATTTTCCTTGTTTGAAAAATGTTACACATTTTTCTGGATAACCAAAAAAGTTATGCTGTTTAAAAAATTCTACAGTTGGCTTGTTATTTTCTTCACTAGTCATTATGTACCATGGGATATCTACTTCATATTTTTTTCTTGCTTCATTTAATGTATCTGTAAGAATCTCAAATATTGATTTATGTGTATCTAATCCTAAGTCATATGTTCCTTTTGGTCCGCTATGTCCTAGTCTAGTTCCTTGACCACCAGCCATTGTTACTACTGCTAATTTTCCTTCTTTTATCTTTTTTTCGCCAATAGCTTTATACTTCTCATATTCTTCTTTTGACAATTTTGACTTGTCCGTATAGTCAATAGGTTCAATCTTTGAATCCATAAATGATGGCTTTTCTTTGCTATTCTCATATAAAGTCTTTACTTGATTAAAATCAATAGTTAATATACTATCTAAAAAGTCTTGTTTTTCTTTTTTGTCAGTAAGTCTATTATACTCGTCTAATAACTGTTCCTGGCCATACTTTGCTAATGTTTGCTCCACTTGCTTTAATTTTTCGTCCATTTTTCTTCTCCTTTTGCAAATTTTTTATACGGCTTCGGCCACGATAGACACTTCATGCCATTAATATCTAAAATCATGTATTTTTTAGATATTAAATATAATATACCATGATACAAAATTAGTCAATTATTTTTTCACCTGTTGTGAATAAAATTTTATCATTTCGTTTTAATGCCTCTGACATAAAATTCCTTTGTGTTTCAAAATTGTAACATGTAATTATTTTCACACTACTTTTTTCATTAATTGTTTTACTAATATATTCCCTTACTTCCCTAATATATCCCATACTTCCTTCTATAATAAATATTATATCCTTCGTATTAGGAATTTCTTTTTCAATAATTTTTTCAGTTCTGTTAAAATCTACTTCCTTTATAATATTCCTATCATATTTATATCTTCCAACTAATGCTTTAATTTCGTCCTCTATTTCATCTTCCAAAAAGGTAACTACCCTCGTTTTTTTAGTATTTTTATTTTTCAAATACTCTAATAAAATCACACTTAAATGATATTTACTTGCATAAAAGTCGCATAAATTTTCAATTTCCATACTCGACCCCTTTCTTTGGTATATGTTACCATTTTATTACAAAAATGTCAATATCTTGACACAATAAATCGTACGACAAAATTCGACATTATTTAAATTGCAACTTTTCACACATTTGTATATTTTTAGATAAAACGGTAATAATTTTATTAAATAGCAAAATTTTATAAATTATGAAAGGAATGGTGAAAATGACAAAATTAATAAAAAAACCTATTTTTATAACTATTACTGCATTTGTTTTCTTCTTAATATTTTCAGCATATTCTTATGCGAGCAGTATTTCTTCTGATTTAAGTAAATCAGTTTTTAGATTACATGTTATTGCTAATAGTGATTCAGATGAAGACCAAAGTCTTAAACTGCAAGTACGAGATAAATTACTAGATTATATGAATTCTATAACAGCAAATGTAAGTTCAAAAGATGACGCCATCAAAATTGCTCAAGACCACCAAAAAGATTTTCAAATTATTGCGGAACAAACCATTTTAGATAAAGGATATTCTTACCCAGTTACTGTTGAAATTGGTAATTATGAATTTCCTACCAAACATTATGGTGATATAACATTACCTTCAGGATATTATGATGCTCTTAGAGTCAAAATTGGTGATGCCTGCGGTCATAACTGGTGGTGCGTTATGTTCCCACCTTTATGCTTTGTTGATGTAACCTCTGGAATTGTCCCAGAAAGTTCAAAGGATCAATTAAAAGAAAATATGTCGTCTGAAGATTATTCAATTATCTCTAATGATAATTCATTAACAGAATTTAAATTTAAAATAGTCGAATTATTCAAAAATTTTAATACTAGACTTGCTAATAAATAGTTATTTCTATATTCAATATTTTTATTAAAATTATTGTAAATTTCCTTATAATATGTTATATATTATATGATTATATATAAGCGGGGTAATAAAATTGGATAAATTCGTAATAAAAGGAAATACAAAATTAAACGGTGAAGTAGAAATAAGTGGTGCAAAAAACGCAGCAGTTGCAATATTACCAGCAACTTTATTAATTGACGGCATAACCACTCTAGAAAATGTACCTAATATAAGTGATGTAAAAATTATATGTGATATTCTTAGTACACTTGGTGCAAAAGTTACATGGGAAAGTGAACATTGTGTTATTGTTGATTCTAGAAATTTGAATAATACACATGCACCTTTTGATATGACAAGTAAATTTAGAGCATCTTATTATTTGTTAGGTGCACTATTAGGTAGATGCAAAAATGTTGAAGTTGGACTTCCTGGAGGATGTAATTTAGGAGCTAGACCAATTGATCAGCATATAAAAGGTTTTGAATTATTAGGTGCAAAAGTTACAGTTGGTCAAGGAAAAATTACTGCTAAAGTTGATGAATTGACAGGAAATTCAGTATATTTTGATGTAGTTTCTGTAGGTGCAACAATAAATTTAATTCTTGCTGCTGTTTTAGCTAAAGGAACTACTGTCCTAGATAATGTAGCTAAAGAGCCACATATTGTTGATGTAGCTAACTTCTTAAATACCGCTGGAGCAGATATTAGAGGAGCTGGAACTGATACGATTAAAATAAATGGTGTTTCACATTTACAAGGTAACCATACTTATTCTATAGTACCTGATCAAATAGAAGCCGGCACATTTATGCTTGCTGCCGTAGCTTCAAAGGGTAATATACTTATAAAAAATTGTATACCAGAACATTTAGAATCTCTTTCTGCTAAAATATTAGAAATTGGTGGAAAAATCGAAGATTATGGTGATTCTTTAAGAGTTAGTTGCAATTCAGATTTACAACCTACCAATATAAAAACTTTACCTTACCCAGGTTTCCCTACAGATTTACAACCACAAATGGGTGTTGTATTATCAATTGCAAAAGGCACAAGTCTTATTAGTGAAAGCATTTGGGAATCAAGATTTCAGTATACTAATGAATTAATTAAAATGGGAGCCAAAATTACTGCACATGGTAAAACAGCTGTATTTGAAGGGGTCGATAAGTTAACTTCAGCACCTTTATATGCTACAGATTTGCGTGCTGGTGCCGCTCTATTAGTTGCAGCAATAATTGCTGATGGTACAAGTGAATTATACAATATTCATTACATTGATAGAGGATATGAACATATTGAAGATAAATTCAGAAAATTAGGAGCTACAATAGAAAGAGTTACCGAAGAATAGGACGTAGAAATGTTTAAATTTTGTAATTTATATAGCGGAAGTTCAGGAAACTGTTCATTTATAAAAACGGAAAATACACAAATATTAGTTGATTGCGGAGTTTCTTCAAAAAAAATTGAAGAAGCTCTTAGTAGTATTGGTGAAAGTGTTGATAACATCAATGCTATTATCATAAGTCATGAGCATTCAGATCACGTAAAAGGCCTTGCAGCGATCTGTAAAAAACATAATATTCCTATATACGCTAATACTAAAACTTTTGAAAAAATTAATCAAAATATTGCTACAGAAAATAAAAGAAGCTTTAATTCAAATGAAAAATTTGAAATTGGTGATATAACTGTAGAACCATTTTCAATTCCACATGATGCAGCTGACCCTTGTGGTTTCAATTTATTATCTAATAATGAAAAAGTTAGTATTGCCACAGATATAGGACATATGGAATCTAAAATATTACATAAACTTGAAGGTAGTAATCTATTATTACTTGAATCTAATTATGAACCAGATATGCTAAAATCTTCAAAATACCCATATATGTTAAAGAAAAGAATCTTAGGTCCTTATGGACATCTTTCAAATGAAGATGCAAGCACAACAATTTATGAGTTAATAAAATCAGGATCAAACAATATAATGTTAGGACATTTAAGTGAACATAATAATTTCCCTGAACTAGCTTATCAAACAGTAATGACTAACTTAATCTCAAAAAACATTGATATAGACAATTTAAAACTCGAAGTTGCTTACCGTGATAAGCCCAACTCAGTTATTGACTTAAAATAAAATATATTATGGAGTATTATATGTTAAAAATTAATATTTTATGTATTGGAAAAATTAAAGAGCCTTATCTCAAAGAAGGTATCAATGAATATGCTAAACGTCTTAGTAAATATTGCAATTTAAATATAATTGAATTACCTGACAAAACAATTCCGGAAAAACTTAATCAATCAGTTGAAGAACAAATTAAAAATTTTGAAAGCGAAGAAATAATTTCGCATATTCCAAAAGATTCTTATAAAATTTGTCTAGATTTAAGTCGGAAAAAGTTACTCATCAGTTGAATTTGCTAATAAAATTTCAAATATTCAATTGCAAAACAGTTCTATAACCTTTATCATTGGTGGATCTTTAGGAATGAACGAATATTTAAAAAATTTGTGCAACGAAAAAATTTGCTTTTCAAAAATGACATTTCCACATCAATTAATTAGACTATTTTTATTAGAGCAAATTTTTAGATCATTTAAAATAAATAATAATGAAAAATATCATCATTAAATAATTATTTATTTTTTTCTTATGTATTTGTATATTATTTTTGTAGAGGAAATTATAATAAATTTGTTTTGGGGGACACTTATTAAAAATCTTATCTATAATTATGAACAGGTTTATAAATAGAAATATTAATTTCCTCTACAAAATTTAAATCTATTTAATTTTATTTAAAAGAATTTTAGTAAATATTTTTACAATTATTTTTCTTATAAAATAATATATTAAAATATATGAACTAAAAATAATTAATAGTTTTCTCATATTTCTCCTTTTTCTTTTGTTACCCTGCTCATAATGTTACACCATAATCTTCCTTTTGTCAACAACAATCGTATTCTATTATTTGACATAATTCGACAATTAATAATTATCTACATATTATTATTGCTGTTATAATGCTTGCAATATCTGCCAAAATCGCAGGTATAAGAATTTTTTTATTATTACTTATTTTTACAGAACTAGTATATACAGCAATTACATAAAATGTTGTTTCCGATGCTGCCATGATAGTTCCTGCTATCATCCCTTCTCGCGATTCCGTACCAAACTTAGACATTATTTCCATTCCCATTCCCATTGTTGCACTACCTGATATTGGCTTTATAATTGCCAATGGTATAACATCCTGTGGAACATTAAATCTTTTCAATAAAATTTCTAACATACTAGAAACTTTATCCAGCATTCCAGATTCTCTCAATATTCCAATTGCTAAAAAAATTGCAATTAATGTTGGAAATAATTTTATTGCAATTTTTATTCCATCTTCTGCTCCTTTACAAAACAATTCAAAAACATTTTTATTTTCTTTTAATCCTATAAAAATAATTATAGATAAAATAAATGGAATAATAAATGATGAAAAATATATCATATATTCTCCTTTATAATTAATTTTTTTATTTATTAATTATTTCTTAATTTATTTTTTAATTTTTATTATAATTTATTTTATTATTTTTTTAATAATTTTACAAAAATTAATTTATTATTTTTTAATAATTTTATAAAAATTAATTTATTATTTTTAATAATTTTATAAAAATTAATTTATTATTTTCTTATAATTTTATAACTATTAATTTTTTATTTATTTTATTGATTTAAAAATTTTTTATAATTTATTATAATAATTATTATTTATTATAATAAAACAATTTTTTTCAATTTATTATAATTATTATTTATTCATTTAATTATTTATTTTTTTATTATTTAATAATCAATTTTGTTATAATTTTTTTATTCTTTATAATTCAACAATAATTAATTTTTTATTATTTATAATATTTATTTTTAATCGCTTATTTTATAATTATATTTTATTAATATTTTCATCGAAATAATTCCAACTGTAGTTCCAACAATTGTAGAAATCCAAATAGGAATTATTATATTAGAAGGGTTACTTGATTCTAAGGCACTCCTTATTGCCAAAACAGTAGTAGGTATTATTTGTATAGATGTAGTATTTAACACAATTAACATCATCATTGAATTACTTAATTCCTTTTTATTTCTATTAATTTCTTGCATTTTTTCCATGGCTTTAAGTCCTGCCGGTGTTGCCGCATTTCCAATTCCACAAATATTTGAAATCATATTCATTGAAATTAAATTTACGATTTTATTTTCATTTTTTATCTCAGGAAATAAAAAATAAATAACAGGTTTTAATATTTTATTTAATTTTTCAATTATTGATGTATTTTGTACTATATTAATAACCCCACACCACAAGCATGTATTTGCAGATAATACTAACATCATATTTATAACGTTACTTGCTGAAGAAAAAATTGAATTATTAATTTCTACAATTTTATTATTAAATATTGCATAAATAAATGAAATAATTATTATAATTGACCATAAAAAATTCATATTTTTCTCCTAAAAAAATAAATTTTTATTAAAATTATATAAAAAAATAGAAAAAATATAACTAATTTTATATTTTTTCTAATAATTTTCTATTTTTTTTAATTTTTTATTTATAATATATAATTACATTATTTATTTTTTAAATTGTCTTATTTTTAATTTTCATATTAATTATTTTTTATTTATTTATAAATTTTTGATAAATTTCATTTTTATTTACATTTTTATCTTTGGCAATTTTTTTAATTATTTCTTTTTTTTCTAATCCCATATTTTCATAATATCTATAATGCTCTTCTAGTGTTAATTCATTTAATTTATTTTCTTTTTTTATTTTTTGACCTTCTATAATTATTATATATTCACCTTTTGGATTTTGAATTTTATCTAAAACTTCTAAAATATTACCTCTGATAAATGTTTCATGTATTTTAGTCAATTCCTTGGCAACAACCACATTTCTATTTCCTAATTCATTTAACAATTCATTTAAAGTATTAATTAATCTGTGTGGCGCTTCATAAATAATTGCTGTTTTCCCATCTTCTTTTATTTCTTCTATTTTTTCTTTTCTTAATTTTTTATTTAACGGTAAAAAAGCATAAAAAGAAAATTCCTTTGTACTTAAACCAGAGGCTATAACTGCATTTATTAAAGCACAAGCTCCGGGAATGGGAATAACATCTATCTCATTTTTTATTGCATCTCTTACAATTACTTCTCCGGGATCTGAGATAGCTGGAGTCCCTGCATCCGTTACAATAGCAATATTCTTGCCACCTAAAATTTCATTAATTAATCCTTCCGTTTTCACATCTTCATTATGTCTATGGTAACTAATTAATGGCTTTGATATATTAAAATAATTCAATAATTTCATAGTTTGTCTAGTGTCTTCTGCGGCAATCAAATCAACATCCTTTAATGTTTGTATTGCTCTAAATGTCATATCATTTAAATTTCCTATTGGTGTTGCTACCAAATATAATTTTCCTTTTTCCATATTACATCTTCCTATTTTTTATTATAAACCTGCATTATTTCATCAGTATAAGTTCCATCCATATTATATATAATTAACGGTTTTTCGATTTTTGCAAATACCTTTGCTCCCTTAACCGCTTTTATCAAAACTAAATTCGATTGTGACTGTTCATTAGAATATACAAATCGCATTCTTTTTATTTCAAGTTTATATTTTTTCATATTTTCTATAAGTTCTGTTAATCTATCAGTCCTATATACCATATAAAAAGATCCAAAATCTTTAAGTAGCCTTGAAGCAATTTTTAACCATTCATCTAAATTAGCTGTTGTTTCATATCTTGATATTTTTTGTTTCTCATTTTTGTTGTCAATTCCCGTTCCAGCTTTTTTATATGGGGGATTTGTAATTACTACATCAAATGAATTATTTTCAAACTCTAAGTCCTTTAAATCTGACCTAACTATCGAAATGATGTTTTCTAGTCCATTAATTTTCACACTTCTAGTAGCCATTTCCGCAACATCTTCTTGCAATTCGACTCCAACAATTTTTTGTGCATTAACCTTTTTAGACATTAATATTGATAGTATTCCTGTACCAGTTCCTAAATCAATTATTCTGCTATTTCTTTTTATATCTCTAGCAAACTCCGTAAGCAAAACACTATCAACTCCAAAGCAAAACCATTCTGGATTTTGTATTATTTTTAAATTTTCATACTGTAAATCATCTATTCTTTCCATAACAGTATTATTATACAGCATTTTCCGTAGTTTTACAATGTTTCAATTCTTTTTTATGTAAATTTCTTTTAAACCATCTTTCACTTCTCCGTCAATTTTAAATTTCACACCTTCAACTTCATTAAACTGACTTAAAGTATTAACAATTTCATAAATTGAATCCGTACCATTACTATTTAGAAATTCTTTTGACAGATCTACAACTAGGATTCCTTGATTAAAAACTACACCATTAACCTTTGTTTCACTTGGAATTGCATTAGTTAAGCCTTCTGTTTCTGGACCATTCATCAAGAGACTTATTATATATTTATATGGATTATCTATTAAGTTTTTAGAATCAATTTTTCTCTCTTCACAGCATAACACTCCTGAATTAGAATCTACAAAATATAAATTCATCTTAGCCAAGCGATTTTGCTCTTCCGAAATCTCTTCCTCTGGTTGAATTTCCGTAATGTTTGAGTATCGGTTATCTATATTCTGCTCAATTTCTGTAGACAGACTCATGACAATTATTAAAATTGCGACTACAATTATTATAAGCATTATAACTATTTTTTTCTTCATTTTTTAATCTCCTTTTTTATTAATTCTTCATTTAATTACTATGTCCCAAAAAAGTTTTTATAACTTTTTAAAGCTTATAAATTGTAAAATTTTTGTGAAAGAATAAACTCAAAAGCACATTTTTATTGACTTTTTAGACGTTTATGGCTAAAATAGAATTGAGAAATTTTATCTCATATCGGAATAGTTAAACAAACTAAAATTCTTTCCGAACAGAAAGGAAATTTATATGAATAAAATATTACATGTTGGACTCGATGTAGGATCAACAACCGTAAAAATTATTGTAATGGACGATAATCAAAATCTAATATATGAAAATTATCAAAGACATTTTTCTGATACAAAAAATACTGTATGTCAAGTTCTCTCTGATTTTGCAAATAAATATCCCGACTATGTTTACACAATTGCACTAACAGGTTCTGGAGCGATGTCAGCTGCTAAATTTCTAGATTTACCATTTATCCAAGAAGTAGTAGCTTGTAAAAGAGCAGTAGAGAAATACATACCACAAACAGATGTAGTTATCGAACTTGGTGGTGAAGATGCAAAAATTATTTATTTTGGAAAATCAATAGAACAACGAATGAATGGTACATGTGCAGGTGGAACTGGAGCTTTTATTGACCAAATGGCATCTTTATTAAATACGGATGCTGCTGGTTTAAATGAATTAGCAAAAAATTATAAAATGATTTACCCTATAGCATCTAGATGCGGGGTTTTTGCCAAAACAGATGTACAACCACTTATAAACGAAGGTGCTAATAAAGAAGACATTGCTGCTTCAATTTTTCAAGCTGTAGTAAATCAGACAATTAGCGGTCTTGCTTGCGGAAGACCAATAAGAGGAAACATCGCTTTTCTTGGAGGACCTTTAAATTATTTATCAGAATTGCGAAATAGATTTATAGAAACATTAAATTTAGACGATAATTCAGCTATAATTCCACAAGATGCCCACCTTTTAGTTGCAAAAGGCGCAGCCCTTGATTCCGTTAATAATTCGGCGATATCTAATGAAAAATTAAAAGCAAAAATTGAAGTGCTAAAAGCTTCTCATGACACAACCTCCACTCCTTTAGCCCCACTATTCGTAACAAATGCAGAATATGAAGCTTTTAAAGAAAGACATGATAAAGATAATGTACCTAAAAAAGATTTAAAAACATATAAAGGCGACTGTTTTATAGGTATAGATGCTGGATCTACAACAACAAAGCTAGTTGTAACTGATTGTGATGACAATTTATTATATTCTTTGTATCAAAGTAATGAAGGAAATCCACTAAAGAGTGTTATAAATATGCTAAAAGAATTATACGAAATTATTCCTCAAACTGCTACAATCCGTTATAGTGGCGTCACTGGATATGGAGAACAACTTATTCAGTCTGCTCTTAATGTTGACCTAAACGAGATAGAAACAATTGCTCATTATACGGCTGCTAAAAGATTTATGCCAAATGTAACAAGTATAGTTGATATTGGCGGCCAAGATATGAAATACATAAAAATTAAAAACGGAACTATCAACAATATCATGCTAAACGAAGCTTGCTCTTCAGGCTGTGGATCTTTTATTGAAACATTTGCTAAAAGTTTAAACATTAGCATTAATGATTTTGTTGAATCAGCACTAGACTCACGTTCCCCAGTAGATTTAGGTTCTAGATGTACTGTATTTATGAATTCAAAAATAAAGCAAGCACAAAAAGAAGGCGCAACAGTCGGCGATATTTCCGCTGGATTATCTTATTCAGTAATAAAAAATGCTATTCAAAAAGTTATGAAAGTAAGAGATATTTCTACACTTGGTGATCACATAGTAGTTCAGGGTGGAACTTTTTACAACGACGCAGTCCTTAGAGCTTTCGAATTAATTGTTGGAAAAGATGTCGTAAGACCTGATATAGCAGGTTTAATGGGTGCCTACGGTGTAGCTATTTTAGCTCGAAAACAATACGAGGCAAACCTTGACATGGAATACATTTCAAAATTATCAACTTTAGATGAAATAGAAAATTTGCAAATTGAAACAAGCCATGTACGTTGCGGAGGATGCGAAAACCATTGCTTATTAACAATAAATAAATTTAACAATGGTCAAAAGCATATTTCAGGAAACAGATGTGAAAAAGGTGCCGGAATAACATCAAAATCTAAAGATCTTCCTAATATTTATAAGTACAAAAATGAAAGATTATTTAGTTACAAACCACTAAGCGAAAAATCAGCAATTCGTGGAACCATTGGAATCCCTAGAGTTTTAAATATGTATGAGGACTACCCATTCTGGTTTACTTTCCTAACCAACTTAGGATTTAGAGTAATTATATCAGAAAAAAGTACTCGTAAAACATACGAAAAAGGAATGGAATCCATGCCTTCAGAGTCAGTATGTTATCCAGCCAAATTAGCTCATGGACATATTATGAGCTTGATAAATCAAGGAATAAAAACAATATTCTATCCTTGTATACCATATTCAAGAAAAGAATATAAGCAAGCTGATAACCATTACAATTGTCCAATTGTAATTTCATACTCAGAAGTATTAAAAAATAATGTAGAAGAACTTAAAAATGTGAAGTTTTTAAACCCATTTCTTCCTTTCGAACCAAAAAAACTTGCTGAAGCAATTTTATCTTTACCGGAATTTGACGAATATCATTTTACTAAAAAAGAATTAATAAAAGCTGCCCAAGAAGCTGAAAAAGAATATCAAAATTTTAAAACAGACATACGCAATAAAGGGCAAGAAGCTCTTAACTATATGAAAGAAAATAACCTTCGTGGAATTGTACTTGCAGGACGACCATATCATGTCGATCCAGAAATAAATCACGGAATAGATACTTTAATCACAAGCTTAGGTTTATGCGTTTTATCTGAAGATAGCATTTCAAATCAGGTTACTTTAGATAAAAAATTACGTGTCGTAAATCAATGGGTATACCATTCAAGACTTTACGCAGCTGCGGATTTCGTTGGACGTCACGCTAACCTAGAATTAGTTCAATTAAATTCTTTTGGATGTGGTGTTGATGCCGTAACTACAGATCAAGTTGAGGAAATACTTTCAAGTTATGATAAAATGTACACTTTAATAAAAATTGATGAAGTAAATAACCTTGGAGCTGTAAGAATTCGTATAAGATCACTTTTGGCTAGTATGAATAAACGTATAGAAAAAAATTCAAATAACTCAGATTCATTAGGAAACTACGAATTACAGAGAAAAATATTTACTAAAGAAATGAGAAATGATTATACTATTCTAATTCCACAAATGGCTCCTATTCATTTCGAGCTATTAGAAAGTGCAGTACAAGCATGCGGATATAATGTGCATTTATTAAGAGAATGTACACCTCATACAGTAGAAGTTGGATTAAAATATGTCAATAATGATGCTTGTTACCCTTCAATACTTACAACCGGTCAAATGATTGAAGCCCTAGAATCAGGAAAATATGATTTAAATAAAACAGCATTAATAATGTCCCAAACTGGTGGTGGTTGCAGAGCAACTAACTATATTGGCTTCATAAGAAAAGCTTTAAAGGATGCTGGATACTCAGACATACCAGTAATTTCATTTAATGTTGTTGGAATGGAAAAAATGCCAGGCTTTAAATTATCTCCTAAAATGGCAGAAGGTTTATTAAAAAGTGTTGTTTATGGTGATTTACTACAAAAAATGTTGACTAAAAATAGAGCTTATGAAAAAAATAAAGGTGAAACTCAAAAAAAATATGAATATTGGCTAGAAAAATGTAAAAAACTAGTTAGCAAATCTTCACTAAAAGAATTTAACCAAAGTATTTATGATATGGTTAATGATTTTGAAACAATTGAACTTGACACAACTGTAGAAAAACCTAAAGTCGGAATCGTTGGTGAAGTATTAATAAAATATCATCCTTTTGGGAATAATTTTGTTGCAGATAAACTTGAACAAGAAGGTGCTGAAGTTATTTTACCTGACTTTATGGGATTCATAAAATTTATAGCAACACATAAAATTACATTTAACCAATTAATAAAAACAGATAGCGGAAAAGCTAAAATATTTAAATTTGCAATAAAGTTAATTGATTTATTAGAAAAAAATGAAATAAATGCATTAAAAAATTCTAAAAAAGGATATTTACTTCCATGTAATATATTTGAACTAGAGGAAAATGTCAAAGACATACTTTCAATAGGAAATCAAACTGGTGAAGGTTGGTTTTTAACAGCAGAAATGGTAGAATATATGCAACATGGCATACCAAATATCGTTTGTGTTCAGCCATTTGCTTGTCTTCCAAATCATGTTGTCGGTAAAGGTGTTATTAAAACTATTAGAGATAAATATCCAGAAGCCAACATTGCCGCAATAGATTATGATCCAGGAGCAAGTGAGGCAAATCAAACTAATAGAATTAAATTATTAATGGCTGTTGCAAAAGATAATTTAAAAATAAAAAATAGTAAAAATAAATTATTATTAAAAGAAAATAATAAAATAAATTCAAAAAATAAAATATATCAATAATATATTAATAAATAAATTAAATTAATATATTTAAATTATAAACTAAAAATAATTAAATATTATTTTTAGTTTATAATATTCTTTATTTTTTAGGAGGTTTTAATGAATAATTTTATTCCTAAAGAAACATATACAAAAATTTCAGATATAAGTATTGATTATTTAATTAATGATAAAAAAATTAAAGGACTAATTTTTGATTTTGATGGTACATTAAAAATTAATAAAAAAATATCTATCGAAACATTAAATTTTATAAAAAAAGTTCAAAACTCTGGATTAAAATTATCTATTTTAAGTAATAATCCTTACGTTAATAAAACATTATTAAAAACATTAAATATTAATACAACAAAGAAATTTGCATGCAAACCATTAAAGAAACCGTTTATCTTTATGGCTCAAAAAATGAATTTGAATCCCAAAGAAATTGCTGTTATTGGAAATAATAAATTATTTGATATATTTGGTGCCAATAGAGCAAATATGTATTCAATTTATATTCAAAATTTAAATAATTATTTTTTAAAAAAGAAAATAAAAAATAATTTAAAAATAATAGGAATAAATAAATTAAAATAATTAATTAAAATTTAATCAATTAAATAATAAATTAATTTAAATAAAAATAATAAAATAAATTAATAATAAAAATAATTTAATTAAAAATAATAAATTAGTAATAAAAATAAATTAAATAAAACAAAAAAGAATTATTGAAATAAAACAATAATTCTTTTTTGAAATGTTGAACAAAATAATATAAAACTATAATATAAAATCAAGTTTTATATTATCTGGCGTAGGTGAGAGGATTTGAACCTCCGCGGCCCTAAATCGAACCCTAGCAGTTTAGCAAACTGCCCCCTTCAACCACTTGGGTACACCTACATATATAAATATAAAAAAAATGGCGGAGAGGGTGGGATTCGAACCCACGGTAGGCTCACACCTACGCCAATTTTCAAGACTGGTGCCATAAACCAACTCGACCACCTCTCCATGTCAAGAGTTATAAATCTTGTAACAATCATTATAATATCATACATATAAGTATTCTGTCAATAGTATTTACAAATTTTTATATATAAAATTTATTTTTTAATTACATTATAATAATTATTAATATCTTAAATAATAAAAAAATTTAAATATTATAATTTTTTATATTTTATAATTAATTATTTATTTTTCATATTTACGTGCATTATTTTTTGTCATATTGTCAATTCACTTTTTCTGATTATTTTTAATAATTAAAAAAATTAAAAATAATATATAAATAAAATATAAATTTTTAAATAAATTAATATTTTTTAATTTTTTATTAATTAATTTTATTATTTTTTATAATTTTAAATTTTTACTCATTTTTATTTATTTTCGTATGTGTCATTTTGACAAATTAATAATAAAAATATTGAATTGTTATTAAAATTTGATTTAATTAATTTAAAAATTTAATTAATATAATTTAATCATAGTATAAATAAATTGTCTTAAAATCGAAAATAAAAAAAATAAATAGGAAAACCTATTTATTTTCTATCGCATTTTTTATTGCTTCACATTCTTCTATTGACAATTTATCTTTTGATGTCCCTTTAACAATTCTTTTACAATAAACATTTGAATTATCAATTCCATAAACACTATTTATTACAACACCCGTATTATCTCTATCAAGTAAAGCAATTGCAAAACTTAGATCATTTCTTGTAGTATTATATAAATTATACTTAACAATTCCAACTTTTCTAATAGCTAAGCTCAATTCTGCGTTTAAATTATTAAAATATTCAATAATTTGATCATCTTTTTTATCTATCTCATTAACTTGTTCAATATATTTTTTCAAAATTTCATTTAATGGTTCGCCATTACCTAATCTCATTACTAATTTTTCATATCTTTTTTTTATTTTTATAGTAAAGTAAAAGCAAACACTTGAAATAAAAATTGATATTACCGATATAATTATAGCAATCATTTCAAAATTATTCAATTACTGTTCCTTTCTAACAATATCTAAAATTCTCTCTAATTCATCATTTGAAGAATATTGAATAACAATTTTTCCACTATGTGCTCCAGCATTTAATTTTACTTTTGTGCCAAAGAAATTTTGAAAAGAATCTTCTATTTCCTTACAAACAGCTTCATATTTCTTATCTTTTTTAGGTATTTTCTTTTTATTTTTTATTACCCTTTCAATATCACTGACTGTGCCACCAGTCTCAACAATTTTAAGTGCTATCTGATATTGCATTTCACCATCTGTAATCGCTAACAATGACTTACAATGGCTTTCTGATAATTTTCCATCTAGAGCCATTTGTAAGACTCTAGGATCAAGATTAAGGATTCTCAGCGTATTCGTTACATTAGTTCTTGAAATTCCAAGAGTATCAGCTAAATCCTGCTGCCTTAAATTATAATTATCTATTAATTGTTTATATCCCCATGCTTTCTCAATAGGATTCAAGTTTTCTCTTTGAATATTTTCGATTAATGAAATTTCCCTATTTTTCTGTTCATCTTCATCCCTTATTAAACACGGAATTTCTTCTAATCCTGCTAGTTTGGCAGCTCTCCATCTTCTTTCACCAGCAATAATTCTATAATATTTTCCCTTATTTTCAACAATTATTGGTTGCAAAACACCATATGTTTTTATTGATTTAGCAAGTTCATTTAAAGCATCTTCTGAAAATGTCTTACGAGCTTGCTCTGTATTTGGCTCTATATCAACAATTTTTATATTTTTTACAATTTCTCCATCAGTGGATGTTTTTTCCATTTCCTTAAGAACTGCACTTTCAGAGAAAAGTGCATCTAAACCTCTTCCTAAACCTGAATTTTTAGCCATCTTTACCCTCCTATTTATTGTTTATTCTTTTTTAAAAATTCTTTAACAAGTTTCTCATAACTTTTTGCTCCTTTAGAACGTGGATCATATATAGTTATAGGTAAACCATAACTTGGTGCTTCACTTAATCTAACATTTCTTGGTATTACTGTTTCAAACACTCTGTTTTCAAAGAATTTATTAACTTCCTTTACTACTTGATTTGACAACTTTGTTCTAGAATCATACATTGTAAGTACTGCACCCTCAATTGTTAAATTTCGATTATAATATTTTCTTACTAAATCAACCGTTTTTAGAAGTTCTCCAACACCTTCTAGAGCAAAATACTCACATTGAACAGGAATAAGAACACTATCCGATGCTGCCAAAGAATTTAAAGTAATCAAACCTAAAGAAGGTGGACAATCAATTAAAATAAAATCATAATGATCTTTAGCCTTGTCCAATTTATCTTTCATTCTATACTCTCTACCCACTGCACTGACAAGTTCTACTTCTGCTCCAGCCAAACTCATGTTTGTAGGACATACATCAAGATTTTTTACCTTACAACTTTGAATTGTATTTGAAATTTCAACATCATTAATAAGTATATCATATGTCGAAAATTCGCAATCTTTGCTAATTCCCAAGCCACTAGTTGCATTTCCCTGCGGATCAGCATCCACTAATAAAACTTTCTTGCCTCTCTTTGCAAGTAAAGCCGCCATATTGATTGAGGTTGTAGTCTTTCCAACTCCACCCTTTTGATTTGCAATAGATATAATTTTTCCCAATTTATTGTCCTCCAATCTATGTTATATAATACAAAAAAATAAGTAATATGTCAATAACACATTACTCATTTTTATATTTCTAAATAGGCTCTTTTGCAGGTACTCCAGCTTTTCTAGGATATTTTAAATTTATTTTATTAATCTTTCTTATCACAATAATATTTCTTTCAATATTTGAATCAGGCAATATTAAATTATCGACTTTTTCGATTCTTCCTCCTAGTACTTTTAGCGCTTTAGAAGCCATTTTTATCTCTTCTTCAACATTTGGCCCCTTCATGCATATGCAATACCCACCAACCTTTACAAAAGGTAACATATATTCAAGTAAAGTTCTTAAATTAGCAACAGCCCTTGATGTAGCGAAATCAAATCGTTCACGATATTCAGCATTTCTAGCTAAGTCTTCAGCCCTAGCATGCACCGCTTTTATTCTCTTCAATTCTAAATCTGTTATCACTTCATTCAAAAAATTAATTCTTTTATTTAAAGAATCCATCAAGGTGACATCAACTGATTCATTCATTATTTTTATTGGAATACCGGGGAATCCTGCCCCAGTCCCAACATCAATAATTTTGCAATCATTATTAATATATTTTAAAATTGATATAGAATCTATAAAATGCTTTAAAATAACTTCATCGTGTTCCGTTATAGCTGTTAAATTCATTTTTTTATTCCATTCTATAAGTAATGACTCATATTTTTTAAATCGTTCTTCTTGTTCGTTTGTTATAGAACAATAATCATTTAACTCCATTTACTCCTCCAATAATAATTATTATACATTATCTTTTCTATTTTTCATCTCTAAGTAAATTAATAAAACTGAGATATCTGCCGGTGAAACACCTGAAATACGTGACGCTTGACCAACTGATATAGGTTTTATTTTATTTAATTTTTGTCTTGCTTCAAGTCTTAATCCCTTTATCTCTTCATAATTAATATCTTCATCTAATTTTTTTGCTTCCAATTTCTTAAACTTTTCAACCTGAGCCTCTTCAAGTTTTATATATCCTTCATATTTAACTTGAATTTCAACTTCTTCTGCCTCTTGACTTGTTAATTCAGGTCTTTCAGTATCAATTTCATTTAACGCTTTATATGTAATCTCAGGTCTTTTCAATAGTTCAGACATTTTAATTCCTGTAGTAAGTTTACTAGAATTACATTTTTCAAGTAATAAATTTACGTTATCACTTGGCTTAACAACTGTATTTTTTAATCTTTTTACTTCATTCTCAATATTATTCTTTTTATTTAAGAAATCACTATATCTCTTATCTGAAATTAAACCAATTTTATGTCCTATTTCAGTTAAACGCAAATCTGCATTATCTTGTCTTAACAATAACCTGTATTCTGCTCTAGAAGTCATCATTCTATAAGGTTCATTTGTTCCTTTAGTTACAATATCATCAATTAAAACACCTATATAAGCTTGAGATCTATCAAGGATAACTGGCTCCTTTCCTTTAATCTCTAATGCAGCATTTATACCTGCAATCAGCCCTTGAGAAGCAGCCTCTTCATAGCCTGAGGTTCCATTTATTTGTCCGGCAAAGAACATTCCTTTAATTTTTTTATGTTCCAAAGAAAGTTTTAATTCCTGAGGATCTATACAATCATATTCAATAGCATACGCTGGTCTAGTAAATTCAACATTTTCCATTCCTGGAACAGTTCTATACATAGCAATTTGTACCTCTTCAGGCAAAGATGAACTCATTCCTTGAACATACATTTCATCAGTGTCTCTTCCTATTGGCTCAATAAAAAGCTGATGTCTATCTTTATCAGCAAATCTTACAACCTTATCTTCTATCGAAGGACAATATCTTGGTCCTGTTCCATGAATCCTTCCAGAATATAAAGGTGATCTTGATAAATTATCTCTTATAATTTTATGAGTATTTTCATTTGTATAAGTTAAATAGCAAGGAAGCTGGTCAGCACTACTTGAAAATTTATCTTCCATTGAAAAAGGTTCAATATGTTCATCTCCATTTTGAATCTGCATTTTTGAAAAATCAAGACTTCTCTTATTTACTCTAGCCGGTGTTCCCGTTTTAAATCTATTAATTTTAATATTCAACTTTTTTAAAACCTCTGATAACTTATTAGCTGCTGCCACTCCATCAGGACCACTAGAATAAGAAATTTCGCCTATATGTATCATTCCCTTTAAATATGTACCTGTAGCTAAAATTACAGCATCAACATCATAAATTGCTCCTATATTGGTTTCAATAGACTTTACTTTATCATTTTCTACTTTTATATCTACTATTTCAGCTTGTTTTAAGAATAAATTTTCCTGTTTTTCAAGTGTATGTTTCATCTCAGCTTGATATCTCTTTCTATCAGCTTGAGCTCTAAGAGAATAAACCGCTGGACCTTTAGAAGTATTAAGCATTTTCAATTGTACAAAAGTTTTATCTATATTTTTCCCCATTTCACCTCCTAAACAATCAATTTCTCTTACGATATGTCCCTTAGAACTTCCACCGATATGCGGATTACATGGCATATTAGCGACTGCCTCCAAGCTAATTGAGAAAACTAAAGTCCTCATTCCCATTCTTGCACAGGCTAAACCTGCCTCACATCCAGCATGTCCAGCTCCTATAACTGCTACATCAAATTTTCCTGCATAATAACTCATATTTTTTCTCCTTTCAAATATTTTACGAAATTTAAAATTAAAAATCACGTAAAATCAAATAGTTTTACACATTTATTATATTTTGAAAAAATCTTTTACGAAAAATTGCGTTTTAAAAAATAATTATCCACAATTTGTCCACATATTTATGCTCTTGCACGTTAATTATGGAACAAAAACAACTATTAGATTAAAAAACAAATTTGTATAAAAAACCCTTAAAAATGAACCTAAAATTTTCAAAAATCATGTTCGGTTTTGAAGGGCTGTTTTTTCGTCAACGTTGTTTCGTTAAAAATACTATAATTTTTTTCAAATTATTTTCCTAAGCAAAACTTTTTAAAAATCTCATTTACAATATTTTCCGAAACGTTTTTTCCAGTGATTTCTCCTAAGTCTTCCAATGACTGCTTTATATAAATTGAGCTTATATCAATTGGCATGTCATTTTCTATACTTTTTATTGCGTCATTAATACTTTTTTTGGCAATTTTTATTTGATTTTTATGCCTTTCATTGGTTATTATAGATGAACTTTCGTTGACGATTTTTCCCGAACAGTAAATTTCATTTATTTTATTAAATAATAAATTTATATTAGTTTTATTTTTAGCTGAAATTCTAATTATTGGTATATTTAATTTTTTTAGTCTTTCTTCAACTTCTTTATTTGGTTTACAATCTATTTTATTTAAAACAATAATTGCTTCTCTTTCTTTTATTAACTTAATTATTTCCTCATCTTTACCATCTAAAGGCTTAGTAATATCAAATATAGCTATAATCAAGTCAGCATTATTAGCTAAATTCAAACTTTTTTCTATTCCTTGTTTCTCAATCTCATCTTTTGCTTCTCTAATTCCTGCTGTATCTATTAATTTTAATGAAATTCCATCTACATTGATAAATTCCTCTATAGTATCGCGTGTAGTACCCTCTATATTGCTGACAATCGCTCTATTTTCATTTAGAATTGCATTTAATAAAGATGATTTACCTGCATTAGGTTTTCCTAATATGACAGTTCTCACGCCATCTCGTAATATCTTTCCTCTTTCAAAACTTTGTTCTAGCTTTTTAAGATCATTTTTTACATCATTCAAGCCTTCAATAGCCTTCTCTTTAGTAATTTCCTCGACATCATATTCAGGATAATCTATAATTACTTCTATATTTACCATTATATCCATAATTTTATTTTCAATTTTTTCAATATTTGATGATAAATTTCCTTTTAATTGATTAATAGATTCCTTAGCTTCCATATCTGATTTAGCATTTATTAGGTCTATTATAGCTTCTGCTTGAGATAAATCTATTCTACCATTTAAAAATGCTCTTTTAGTAAATTCTCCAGGTTCAGCTAATCTAGCACCATTTTCAATACAAATATTAAGAATTTTTCTTTCCACTATAATTCCACCATGTGTATTAATCTCACAAATATCTTCTGTTGTATAACTTCTAGGATGTACAAAATATGATACTAGTACCTCATCAACAATCTCATTATTTTTTGGATCAACAATATTTCCATATTTAATAGAATATCCTTTTATTTCATTATTTTTATTTTTCGGAATAAATATTTTATTTATTATATTAAAAGTTTCTGGACCAGAAATTCTTATTATTCCAATCCCTCCATTCCCAGTAGCCGTAGCAATAGCGGCAATCGTATTTTCCATATTAATTGTGATAAAAAATCACATTCCTCCCTTCCTTTTTAGAAAAAATCAATTTTAATATTTATTTTTCATTATTTAATTAAAAATTATTTTATTTATTTTTATAATTTAATTTATTATTAAATTTTTTAATTATTTAATTTAAATTAATTTATTTTTTTAATTAATTATTTTTTTAATATTTTTTATTTAATTATTTTTTTAATTAAATATTTATTTTAATAAAAAAAATCAAAGTTTAGATTTATTTTATAATTAAATTATAAAATATAAAAATCTCGAACTTTGACTTCGATATAATATTAAATTTTTTCTATAACAACCTTTCTATTAGGTTCTTCACCAATACTATATGTCTTTACTAAACTGCTATCTTGTAATTCTGTATGTATAATTTTTCTTTCATATGCATTCATAGGCTCTAAAATAACTTTCTTTCCATTTTTAGCAACTACTTTTTCAAACTTTCTAGCAACAAATTTTAATTCGTCTTCTCTTTTCTTTTTATATCCAGACACATCAAGAAAAACTTTTATTCTACAATTTTGATTTTTACTTGCTATAACATTTAAAATATTTTGTAAGGAATTAATTACTTCACCTTTAAAACCAATTAATTTTGAAGAATCTTTTCCATCAATATACACATTAACAAAATCATTATTTTTTTCTATTTTAAAATTAGCATCACCAATTAATTTTAAGAATTCATTTAAAAATATTTCTAATTGTATTTTTGAACTTTCAAACTGTTCATCACTTAACATATCAAGACTTTTTTCAGAAAAAGCACTTCTTTTTTCTTCTTTTACTGTAATTTCAACCTTTACAACTCTAGGATCTAATATACTATAAAAACTTCTTTTATCTTCATTCTCAAGTATTTTTATATCTACTTCATTTTTTTTGCATCCCAACTCTTTCAAGCCTTTTTCAATAGCCTCATTTGATGTTCTTCCCTCAGAAATTATAGATTTCATACTATTTTTCCTCCTCTGCCTTATTAATTTTATTTGAAACAAAATCAATAGTAATTCTTTCTGCTAGTTGTAACAAATTACTTACTAGCCAATAAAGTGATAATCCAAGAGGTGCAATTAATGCAATTGCAACAGACATAATAGGCATCATATAAGACATACTATTAGTCATCTGTTGAATACTTTCCATTTGCTCTTCTGTTGTTTCTTCTCCTGCGGTCTTTAATTCTTTATTATTTTCATTTTTATTCTTATTATTATTTTTTGACGTTAAATTCGTTGTAATTTTTGTATTAATAAATATTACAACAATATACAATATTGGAATTATATAAACTCTTACATCATTTAAATTTTGCATTGGAACCTTACTTAAATCAAGGCCAAGAAAATTCATATTTATATTAACTTTTTCATCTTCTTGAGATTTATTTTCAATAATTTTAATTTCAGGATAAGAAGATGTTTGACCACTTTCTGTAAGTTCAGTCTTATAATTATCTATTATTGTCTTATCAATCTTTTTCATATAGGTCAATGGGCTACTAACTAAATAAAATACAGATATAAAAATGATTAATTGCAATACAGAACTTAAACATCCAGAAAAAGGACTTGCTTTTTCTCTCTTATATAAATCCATAATCTCTCTATTAAGTTTTTCTGGGTCATTTTTATATTTTACTTGTAATTTACTAGTTTCCTCACTTATTTTAGCAGATTTTTTAATATTTTTTTGTTGTTTTATTGTAAATGGTAATAAAATCAATTTCAATAAAACTGAAAATATAATAATTGCCCAACCGTAATTTTGCACCCAATTATATAAATAATTAAGTACGTATCCTAACAAATTAGCTAAAAAAGCCATATTAATTCTCCTTTCACTTTAATGGATCATATCCGCCATTTGAAAAAGGATTACATTTTATTAGTCTTTTCATACCTAGAAAAAACCCCTTAATGCAACCATACTTCTCAATAGCCTGTCTCATATATTCAGAGCAACTAGGATAAAATTTACATTCAAATCCCATTTGCTTAACAACTGGAGATATGCTTTTTTGGTATAATTTCAACATTCCTATAAATATTTTTTTCATATTTACTTCATAATTCCCATTTTTAAAAACATTTTTTTCATATCAGAGTATATTACATCATACGACATTTCCGATATATTAGTTTTTTTATTCCATATAAAAACTAAATCATAGCCTTTTTCACAATCAAACTCTAAATCCTGATATGCTGCTCTAATTTTCCTTTTTATTTTATTTCTATAAACAGCATGGCAAAGTTTTGTATTTATAGCTATTCCAAGTCTATTAAAATCCCTTTTATTTTTCATTGAATAACCAATAATTTGTCGTCCAATATAATATTTTCCTTTATTAAAAACATTTTTAAATTCATAGTTCATTTTTAATGTTTTAATTTTTTTCATACATTTATACCTTAAAAAAGGTCACAATAAACCATCGTGACCATGTTTAGCTTACGCACTAAGCTTTTTTCTTCCTTTAGCACGTCTTGCTTTTATTACATTTCTTCCTTGTCTTGTTGACATTCTTTTCATAAAACCATGTTCTTTTTGTTCTTGTCTCTTTTTTGGTTGATATGTTCTTTTCATTATTCGCACCTCCAATTCTAACGCATAATAATCAATCGTAATTTATATTATAACTCACCATCCTTCTTTATGTCAATAGGTTTTACATAAAAAATAGTTAATTATTTTTTAATTTATCTTGACTATTAAGCTTTATTTTTGGTATTATATATAAAAAAATGAGATACTAAAGAGAATGTTATTTAAATATTTTTCCACATTTGTTGCACAAATTGTGGATATTAAATAACTTTTTTTATTTTACAAAATACTTAAAAGGGGCGAATATAATGTCTGCTGAAATGCTTAAAGATCTTTGGAACAAAGCAAAAGATCTTTTAAAAGAAGAAACAACTGTAATTACATATGAAACGTGGATTCAACCACTTGAATTAAAAAGCGTTAACGAAAATATTATTGTGCTTGTCGCTACCAACTCATTTCAAAGAGATACAGTAGAATCAAGATACATTGATTTATTAACTAATACATTTAATTTCATAACAAACAAAAAATGCAAAGTTATTATAAAATTAGATTCTGATGAACCAGACATTTTAACTCAAGTATCCACAATCCGGCAACAATAAATTATTATTAAATTCTGGGTTAAATCCTAAATACACATTTAGCACATTCGTAGTAGGAAATAATAATAAATTTGCTCAAGCCGCAGCACAAGGAGTTGCGGAAACTCCAGGTTCAAAATATAATCCATTTTTCATATATGGAGGAGTTGGTCTTGGTAAAACTCACCTTATGCACGCAATTGGTAATCAGATTTTAAGTTACAATTCTAATGCGAAAGTATTATATGTTACATCAGAAAATTTCACAAATCAACTAATAAATGCATTAAAAGATCAAGCAACTGAAAAATTTAGAGAAAAATACAGAAATATTGACGTATTATTAATTGACGATATTCAGTTTATCGCTAACAAAAAAAGTACACAAGAAGAATTTTTCCATACATTTAACACATTATACGAATCTGGAAAACAAATAGTACTTTCAAGTGATAAACCACCAAAAGACATTGAATTACTTGAAGATAGATTAAAATCAAGGTTTGAATGGGGCTTAATCGCCGACATATCAAATCCAGATTATGAAACAAGACTTGCAATACTACGAAAAAAGACACAATTAGATAATATTATAATAGATGACGAAATTTTATCAGCCATAGCAACGAGAGTCGACTCAAACATTAGGGAACTAGAAGGAACATTAAATAAATTAATAGCAAAAGCATCTTTAACCAACAGTCCAATAACAATGGAAATGACAGAAAAGGCTATTAATGACATAGTAGCTCAACAAGATAAAGTAATATCATCAGAATACATACAAGATGTTGTAGGAAAATATTTTAACGTATCACCTCAGGATTTAAGAGGAGCCAAAAGATCCAATGATGTAACTTTCCCTAGGCAAATAGCCATGTATCTATGCAGAAATGTTGCCCAGATGTCATTACCTCAAATTGGAATTGACTTTGGTAAAAGAGATCATACAACAGTAATGCATGCATGTAATAAAATAGAAAAAGAAATTAAATCGAATTCTAATACAAAACTAATTGTGGAAAGTGTGAAAAAAATACTACTATCCGACAACTAGTTGCAAAATTCGACAAAAACGCTCATTAATGAAATTTATGTTTGGGAAATTTATGTTCGATACTACATAGATCAAATTCTTCTTACGGAAAGGCCACATTAGTTATCCACAGCCCCCCTGTGAATAACCTGTTAATAACTTGTGGATAACTCAAAATGTGGATAACTAATTTAATTGTGTGGATAATTTTAAAAGTTTTCCACAGAGTTATCAACAGGCATTTCCGTATATATTAAAGGCTTTATATAAGTTTTCCACACAATCCACATGACCTACTATTACTACTACTAAATATATTTATTTATATATTATTATAATAAAAGAAAGGAAGAAAGAAAAAAATGAAAATTATTTGTGACAAAGAAAAATTACTAAAAGCAATTAATTCCGTAACAAAAGCAGTTGCAGTAAGAACAACAATGCCTATACTAGAAGGAATATTAATTCAAACAAATGAAAATGACATAAAATTAACATGTTATGATCTAGAATTAGGAATAGAGTACATAATTAAAGATTGTACAGTAGCAGAACAAGGAGCAACAGTTGTAAATGCAATAATGTTCAGTGAAATTATAAAAAAATTACCTGATACAGAAATCAAAATAGAAATAAATGATAAAAATCTATTAGTAATAGAATGTGAAGGGTCATTATACAAATTAGCAACTATGAATCCTGAAGAATTTCCAGAATTACCAGAAATAAATATAGAAAACTCAATAGAAATAGAACAAAATACATTAAAAGACATGATAAGAAAAACAATTTTTGCTATAAGCACAGAAGAAAATAGACCTATTTTTACAGGATGTCTATTTGAAATTAAAAATAATAAATTAAATGTAGTGGCAGTAGATGGATTTAGACTTGCATGGAAGAACAAATTTTTACAAACAAAAACCAATGACTTTACAGCAGTAATACCAGGAAGAACATTAACAGAAATAAATAAAATTTTATTAGATTCATTTGATCTTGTTAAAATTGGAATAGCAAAAAATCAAGCATTATTTGAAATTGAAAATTGCAAAATTGTAACTAGATTACTAGATGGTGAATTTTTAAATTATTCTAGTGTAATCCCAGAAAAATGGGAAACAAGAGTAAGAGTAAACAGAACAGCAATAGCAAATTGTTTTGAAAGAATAAGTTTAATATCATCATCAAGTATAGAAAAAGAAAAGAAATATCCAGTAAAAGTAACAGTAGAAGTAGGAAAAATTACAATATCTTGTACAAATCAAACAGGAGATGCAAAAGAAGAATTATATGTAAATACTGAAGGAAAAAACTTAGAAGCAGGATTCAATCCAAAATATTTCTTAGATGTATTTAGAAATATAGATGATGAAGAAGTTTATATAGATTTCGGATCAAATATATCTCCATGTATAGTTAGAAGTATTGAAGAAGAGGGAGACTATAAATATATGATTCTTCCAATAAGATTAAAAAACTAATGTCAGAACTTAAAATTTAATAAATAAAAACAAAGTTATCCACATTCTATGCATAGAATGTGGATATAATTGGAGGTAAAATGTATCTTAATAAAATTAAAATACAAAACTTCAGAAATTATGAAGAACAAACAATAGATCTTAATAAAGATATAAATATTTTTTATGGATATAATGCCCAAGGAAAAACAAATATATTAGAATCCGTATTTCTATGTGCATTTGGAAAATCATTTAGAACAAATAAAGAAAAAGAAATGATAAAAAAAGGCGAAAAATATGCAAATATAGAAGTAGAATATCAAAAAAAAGATAGAAATGGAAAAATAAAAATAAATATTAGCGAAAAAAAAGTAATTTATTTAAATAATATAAAAATAAAAAAATTAAGTGAATTATTAGGTACAATAAATTTAGTAATATTTACACCAGACGATATAAATTTATTAAAAAATGGACCAGCAGATAGAAGAAAATTTATAGATATGATGATAGGACAGTTAAGACCACAATATATTCATATATTAAATAATTACTTAAAAACATTAGAACAAAGAAATAATTACTTAAAACAAAACTATAATGATCAAATGTTAGAAATATGGAATGAAAAATTAGCAGAATTGGGATATAAAATTTATTTATACAGAAAAGAATATATAGAAAAAATAAAAAATAAAATAAAAAATATTCATTCTGAAATAACCGACGAAAAAATTGACATTAATTATACATCAGATTGTGAAGAAATAGAAAAATATTTAAAAAAATTAGAAAAAAATAAAAATATAGACAAAATAAGAGGATATACAACCTCAGGAATACATAGGGATGATTTTAAAATATATATAAATGGTGAAGATGTTGGAGTGTATGGTTCTCAAGGACAAAATAGAACGGCAATTTTATCAATGAAATTAGCAGAACTACAAGTTATTAATGATGAAATAGGAGAATATCCAATTTTAATATTAGATGATTTCATGTCAGAATTAGATGAAAAAAGAATATCAAAATTTTTATCAAATATAAAAAATATACAAGTATTAATTACTTGTACAAAAGATATAGATATAAAAAATCGTAAATCATTTTATATAGAGAATGGAAAAATAAAATAATTAAAAAAAAAATAATTTTTAATTATTTTTTTTATGCAAAATTAAATAAAAAATATACAATAATATAAAAAAATTAAAATTTAATCAAAAATAATTAAAAAAACAATAAAAAAATTAAAATTTAATTAAAAATAATTAAAAAACAATAAAAAAATTTAAATTTAATAAAAAAATCGATTAACGAAAATCGATTTTAAGACATTTTTATTTTTAAGTAATATAACTAAAAGTATCAAAAAAAATTAAAAAATAATAAAAAAATTAGAAAATTTAATTAAAAATATAAAAAAATTAAAAAATTTTGAATAAAAAACAAAAAAATTTAAAAATTTTAAATAAAAAAATAAAAAAAATTAATTAAAATTCAATTTAAGACTATTTAAAAAAATAAAAATATAATTACACAAAATAATAAAAAAAATAAAATAAAGCAAATTTGAAAAGAAAAATAAATAAAAAATATAAAAAAAAACTAAAAAACGTTAAAAAATTTATTAAAAATCGCTCAAAAAAATAAAAAAAACATTAAATTTTATAAAAAAAAGGCCAAAAAAATAAAATTTAATTAAAAAGCTTGACAAAAACAAAAAATAAAAATAAACTTATAACTGGAGGATAGAATAAACATGGAAAAATATAACCACGCATACGGTGCAAATCAAATACAAGTATTAGAAGGACTCGAAGCAGTTAGAAAAAGACCAGGAATGTATATTGGAAGTGTATCAATTAGAGGATTACATCACTTGGTATATGAAATTGTAGATAACTGTGTAGATGAAGCTTTAGCAGGATATTGCGATCGCATAGAAGTAAAAATTGAACCAGGTAACATAATATCTGTTGAAGATGATGGAAGAGGAATTCCAGTTGACATACATCCTAAAACTCACATCTCAGCCGCAGAAACAGTTTATACAGTATTGCATGCCGGTGGAAAATTTGGAGGAGATAGTGGATATAAAGTATCTGGTGGACTTCATGGAGTTGGAGCATCCGTAGTAAATGCATTATCAGAATGGACTGAAGTAACAATACAAAGAGATGGCGGAATCTTCCAAATGAAATTTGAAAGAGGAAAAACAGTAGAGAAACTAACAAAAATAGGAGAATCAAATAAAACTGGAACGCGTGTTAGATTTTTGGCTGATGGAACTATATTTGAAACATTAAACTATGATTATGACACTTTAGAAGACAGATTCAGAGAAATGGCATTTTTAACTAAAGGATTATATATTAGCATTGAAGACTTAAGAGGTGAAACACCTAAAAAAGCAGAATTTTGCTTTGAAGGAGGATTACGTTCTTTTGTTGAATATTTAAATAAAAATAAAGAAAAAATAAATCCAGAGCCTATATATATTGAAAAAACAAATGCAGAAATACCAGTAGAAATTGCACTACAATATACAACTGCATATAATGAAAATATATATTCATTTGTCAATAATATAAATACAATAGAGGGTGGAACACACCTAGAAGGATTTAAAAGAGCATTAACAAAAGTATTTAATGATTATGCAAGATCACATGGAATATTAAAAGAAAAAGACAATAATTTACAAGGTGAGGATATCAGAGAAGGACTTACAGCTGTTATTTCCGTAAAGGTTAAAGAACCACAATTTGAAGGACAGACAAAAACAAAACTTGGAAATAGTAATGTCACAGGAATTGTACAATCAATAGTAGTGGATGCATTAAGCACATATTTAGAAGAAAATCCTACTGTTGCAAAATCAATATTAGAAAAATGCGTTAGTGCATCACACGCACGTGAAGCAGCAAGAAAAGCAAGAGAACTAGTTAGAAAGAAAAGCTCACTAGAAGTAACAACATTACCAGGAAAATTAGCAGATTGTAGTAGTAAAAATGCAGATGAGTGTGAAGTTTATATCGTAGAGGGAGACTCTGCTGGAGGAAGTGCAAAGCAAGGAAGAAATAGAAAATATCAAGCAATTTTACCGTTATGGGGAAAAATGCTTAATGTTGAAAAATCAAGAGCTGATAAAATCTATAATAATGATAAATTAAAACCAGTTATACAAGCTATTGGAGCAGGAATAGGAGCTGACTTTGATGTAACTAAAATACGTTATGGTAAAGTTGTAATTATGGCAGATGCCGATGTTGATGGAGCACATATTAGAACATTATTATTAACATTCTTCTTTAGATATATGAGACCTCTAATAGAACAGGGACATGTATTTTTAGCACAACCCCCTTTATATAAAGTATCAAAAAAAGGAATAAAAGATGTATACTGCTATACAGATGAAGAATTAGATGAAGAACTTGAAAAAATAGGAAGAGATAATGTATCAATACAAAGATATAAAGGACTTGGAGAAATGAATCCAGAACAACTATGGGAAACAACTATGGATCCAGAAAATAGAATATTTGTAAAAGTTACAATGGATGATGCAATAAAAGCTGATCAAATATTTACTATTCTTATGGGAGATGAAATTGAACCTAGAAGACAATTTATAGAAAAAAATGCAAAATTTGTAAAAAACTTAGATGTATAGAAAATAATGTTTTTGACAAAAAAAGACATTATTCGACAAACACAAATTTAAATGAAAGACTTAGAACTGTAACGAAAAATATAAAAAACAAACAGCATGTAATAGTATTATTACATGCTGTTTTGTCGATTTATGTCGAACGATTTTTGTTGACATCTTATGGAAACCGTAGTATCATAAAAACAAGAAAGGAGAAAAATGAAACTTGAACAAATCCATTCTGTTCAAAATTGGCTTCCATTCGAAAAGATTTTAGAGAAAGGAATAGTAAAATTAAAAGACAACTCCTATATAAAAATATTAAATATAAGTCCAATAAATTATATACTAAAATCAGATTTAGAAAAAGAAGCGATTTTAAATTCATATAACAATATTTTTAAAAATTGTAATTTTAATATGCAAATATTAGTGCAAAGCAAAAAAATAGATTTATCTAATCATATAAAAAAAATAAAAAGTAATTCCTTCCAACAGAACTTAAAAGAAAAATATATAGATTATATAAATCAATATGTATCAACAAAAAAATCATCAAACAAAAAATTTTATTTAATAATAAAAAGTCCAAAAGAAGAACAAGAAGAATCAGTAATTTTACAAAATTTGCAAGAAAATTACATAAAAGTCAGAGATTTATTTTCAAGATGTGGAAACTTGGTATCTGAATATACAGAAGAAAAACAAATTTATGAGATTTTACACTCATTCTTTTATTCAACAAAAAATTAAAATAATAACAAAAGAGGTGGAAATATAGATAATTATATAGGAGGAACATTTTCAAAAAGGGATTATTTAAGTCCGTCATATATTAACTTGAATAATCCCAAATATATTGAAATTGACGGAACATATTATTCAAGTCTAATAATAGTAAACTATGTAAGAGAACAAAATGATTTAATATTTCAAAATATTATTGATACAGATGAAAATATTTATTTATCAATATTTTACGAAAAACAGGACACTTACAAAGTAATAAAAGATTTAACATATAATATTGGAAATGTAGGAGTTGATTTAGAAAACATAGGAAAAAGTAGACAAGACTATGAAATTGCAGCATTTACGTATAATGACGCAAAATACATAAGAAAACAACTACAAATTGATAATGAAGAATTATACTACATATACACGTATGTTACAGTATTTTCAAACAATAAAAAGGATCTAGAATATAAAACGAATAAAATTGAAGGATTATTAAGAAGTAGAGGAATGCAAACTAAAAAAGCATATTTTAGACAAGAACAAGTGTATCAGGCAAGTCTTCCATTATTAATAAATAGTAAAGATATAAAAGAAGTATCAAAAAGAAACATTTTAACTAGCTCTATATCAGCGACTTATCCTTTAATATCATCATCATTATTTGATGAAAATGGAATATTTATAGGAACTAATGTATATAACAATTCATTAATTTTCATAGATAAATATAACAGAAATAAATATAAAAATTCAAACATGTGTATATTTGGAACAAGTGGTTCAGGAAAATCATTTTTTACAAAATTAATGATATTAAGAAACAGTTTAATGGGACTGGAACAATATATAATTGATCCAGATAGAGAATATAATAAACTAGCAGAAGAATTAAATGCATCTATTATAAAATTAGGAGCAAGCTCAGAAAGTTATATTAATATTTTTGATATTAGAGAAGAAAGTTTAGAAGAAGATCAAAAAGGTTATCTAGCAACAAAAATAAATAAATTAATTAATTTTTTCAATTTAATTTTTAATTCAATGACAGAAATAGAAAAATCAATATTAGAAGAAAAAATAATACAAATATATGAAGAAAAGGGGATAACTTTTAATGATAAAACACTATACAAAAATAAAAAATTCAAAACCACAAAAGATATGCCAATACTTGAAGATCTATATAATAAACTTGAGGGAAATTTAAAAACAAGATTAAAACCATTTGTTTATGGGTCACTAAGCTATCTAAACAAACATACAAATGTAGAATTAAATAATTCAATAATAATTGCAGATATTTATGAACTAGGAGAAGAAAACATTAAATTTGGAATGTATATTTTTATAGAATTATTTTGGGATAAAATAAAAAAAGATAGAAAAATAAAAAAATCAATTTATTTAGATGAAATATGGAAACTAATTGGGGTAACGTCAAACAAAGACGTAGCAAGCTTTATTTACAAAATTTTTAAAACAATAAGAAAATATGGAGGTAGTGCAGTTGCAATAACACAAGACATATCAGACTTATTTAGCCTAGAAAATGGAACCTATGGAAAAAGTATATTAAACAACTCAGAAATAAAAACATTTTTTTATCTTGAAGAAGAAAATATAAAAATATTAGAAAAATATTTAAATATTTCACAAAAAGAAAAATTAGAAATAAATTCATTAAAGAGAGGAGAATGTGTAATGTTTGTAGGAAAAGAACACATATTAGCAAAAATTGAATCTGCAGATTTTGAAAAAGAAATAATAGGAGGTGAAAATAATTAAGAACGTTATAACTGCAATAGGAAACCAAAAATTAATAAAGAATTTAAAAGAAAATCAAATAAATGTATTATGCAATGATATTTCATATAGAGAAGGAATATTAGAATTCTTAGAAGTAAATAAAAATATTGATTATATTATAATAAACGAAAAAATAGAAGGAGAAATACCAATAGAAGAATTAATTGAAAAAATAAAAGAATCAAATAGAAAAATAAAAATAATTTTAATAAGTGATAGTAAAAGAAGATATAATAAAATTCATTATAAAATGAATAAAATTGATGAAAGAAAAATAGTAGAAATTATAAATAATAATGTAATGAGTAAAAAGACTATACCAATAAATAATTTTTTTTCAGAAGAAACTAAAGATGGAAAAATACTCACAATATTAGGCGCAAATGGAATAGGAAAAAGTATATTTTCAGTAACATTTGCATCAAACATTAAAGATAAAAAGGTATTAATAATAGACTTTGATATTTTAAATAATAGTTTACAATATTTATTAGCGGTAAAAAATTATGATAAAGATATAAAAAATAAAATAATGAAAAATAATTTAAATTCAAATATCAATATAAATGACTATGTAATAAAAACAAAATATAATGTTGACCTAATATCAGGAGTAAATTTAATTTTTAATAATGCAAAACAATCAAGTATTACAAAAATAAAAAATACAATAAAACAAGCAAAAAAAATATATGATTTAATAATAGTAGATACCTCATCAGAATGCTTTATGGATTATACAAAAGAAATGATAAAGATGTCAAATCAATCAATATTAATATCAGGGGCTAATTCATTAGAAATAAAGAAAGCAAAAAAATTATTACAAATATATACTGAAGAATGGAACATTGCAAAAGAACAACTAAATATTATATTTAATAAATGCACAAAATATTCAATTGACGATGAGATTTTAAAAGGAGTATTTAAAGGATATAATATTTTAGGAAAAATAAAGTTAGATGATTATTATGATTTAGTAATTAATAAACAATCAAATCAAGAAAAAGTAATAAAAGAAGAACTATCATATATAAGAGAAAAAATATTAAATAAAAAGATTAAAGAACAAATGAAAAGGAGGTAATTAAATAGAAGCAATATTAACAAATCAATTAGACAATACCATGCAAAATGAGATAACCAACACCATACAAATAGCAAAAGAACAAAACAATTTTTTAGAAACAACAATAGGAAAATTAATAAATACAGGAATAAATACTGGATTAAGAGTATTATTACCAGATTTAATAGAAGACCAGATTATATCAATTAAAGATGAAATAATAAAAAACGGATTTAAAGCAGGAATACAGCAAACTGTCTCATCAGCAATAGAATTAGGAAAAAGTGTAGTAGGTATGGTGACTGGTAAATTTGATAATATAAATCAAGCACAAACTGTAATTAAATCAGGAGGTCTAATAGATACAGTATCAAATTTACTTGACAAGGGAATAAATACAACAATAAAAAATAATATAATTTCTACAAATGTAGGCAAAGTAATAAAAAGAGGAAAAAATACCATATTAAATACCATAAGCAATAATATAGAAAATAATTTTACAATCCAAATAAATAATATAGAAAAAATTAATAAATATTCAAACAATTGGAATAATTATTATAAAAATAAAGACTTAGATGGAATGGAAAGAGAATATAAAAAAATCAAAGAAAAATTAAAAGAAACAATGCCATTAGAAAAAACAATAATAGATGCTAGAAAAATTGAAAATATACATAAACTAATAAAAAACAATGGAGGAAATTTTAATTTAAGTGCAGAAGAAATTGGACTGGCTCAAAAATTAATATACTAAATTTCAATAAAATTAATACTCTCAAATATGCTGTAAATTAATAAAAAAAGCAATTTTTCCTTGCAATTTTAAAAGGACTTTAGTATAATAAAGAAGTAAAAATAGCTAGGAAAGAGGTAAACAAATGGACAAGAAAGAAGAACCAGAGTTCAAAGAAGGAAAGATAATTAATAGAGACATTGAAGAAGAAATGAAAACTGCCTATATTGATTATGCGATGAGCGTAATTGTTCAACGTGCTCTTCCAGATGTAAGAGATGGTTTGAAACCAGTACATAGAAGAATTTTATATACAATGTATGAAGATGGATTAACTACTGAAAAGCCATACAGAAAATCAGCTACAACAGTAGGAGATGTTTTAGGTAGATATCATCCACATGGAGATTCATCTGTTTATGATGCAATGGTTAGACTAGCACAAGATTTCTCACTTAGATATCCTTTAATTGATGGACATGGAAATTTTGGATCAATCGATGGAGATGGAGCAGCTGCATACCGTTATACAGAAGCAAGAATGTCAAAAATAGCAGAAACAATGCTAACAGACATAGAAAAAAATACTGTAGACTTTATGCCAAACTTTGATGGTATAAGACAGGAACCAACTGTTTTACCAGCTAAATTACCAGCTTTGTTAGTAAATGGATCATCAGGAATAGCAGTAGGAATGGCAACAAATGTTCCACCACATAATTTAACAGAAATATTAAATGCTGTTATTAGAATGGTTGAGCTAAAAGAAAAATCAGAAGAAATAACTGACGAAGAATTATTGAAAATAGTAAAAGGTCCAGATTTTCCAACAGGAGCAACAATTTTAGGAAGAGAAGGAATAAAACAAGCATATTTAACAGGAAGAGGAAAAATATTATTAAGAGCTGAAGCTGAAATTGAAGAAATGTCAGGAAATAGACAAAGAATAGTAGTATCTTCACTTCCTTATCAAGTTAATAAAGCAAAATTAATAGTAGACATAAATCAATTAGTAAGAGACAAGAGAATAGAAGGTATATCAGAAGTTAGAGACGAATCTGATAGAGAAGAAAAAGTAAGAGTTGTTATAGAATTAAAGAGAGATGTAAATGCTAAAGTAATATTAAACCAATTATACAAAAACACTCAATTACAAGATTCTTTTGGAATAATAATGCTTGCTTTAGTTGATGGTGTTCCAAGAATCCTTACATTAAGACAATGCTTAGATTATTATATAGAACATAGAAAAAATGTAATAGTACGTAGAACTAAATTTGACTTAGATAAAGCACTTGCAAGAGCTCATATATTAGAGGGATTAAGAATTGCAATTGATAATATTGATGAAGTAATCAGAATAATTAGAAATTCTTATGATGATCCAAAAGAACAATTAATGAAGAGATTTGGATTAGATGATATACAAGCCCAATCAATATTGGATATGAGATTAAAGACTTTATCAGGTTTACAAAGAGAAAAGATAGAAGAAGAATATCAAGCTCTTATGAAACTAATAGCTCATTTAAGAGAAATATTGGCAAATGATAATTTAGTTGATGACATTGTAAAAGAAGAATCTCTGGAAATGAAAGAAAAATATGGAGATGAAAGAAAAACTAAGATCGTTGCTGCAGCAGATGAATTTGAAGATGAGGATTTAATTGCAGAAGAACAATCAATTATAGCATTAACTAGATTTGGATATATTAAAAGAATGCCATTAGACACATATAAAAGCCAGAAACGTGGAGGAAAAGGAATTACAGGAATTACAACAAGAGAAGATGATTTCGTAAAACAAATATTTACAGCATCAACACATGATATAATTCTATTCTTTAGCAATAAAGGTAAGCTATATAAACTAAGAGGATTTGAAGTCCCAGAAGCAGGAAGAACTGCAAAGGGAACAGCAATAGTTAACTTGCTATCATTAGATGGTGGAGAAAAAATTACAGCAGTAATTCCAATTAAAGAATTTTCAGAAAATCAATTTTTATTAATGGGTACAAAAAATGGATTAATTAAAAAGACGCCTTTAAAAGAATATGATTCTGGAAAGAAAACGGGGTTAATGTCAATTAACTTAAAAGAAGACGATGAATTAATTGATGTAAGACTAACAGAAGGTGAAAATAACATTGTAATGGTAACAAGAAAAGGCCTATGTATTACATTTAATGAAAAAGATGTTCGCCCAATAGGAAGAACATCACAAGGTGTTCTTGGAATAAGAATAGATAAAGACGACAGTGTTATTGGAATGGAAACAATTAATGCTAATAGCAAAGGAACATTACTTGCAATAACAGAAAACGGATTTGGAAAAAGAACTGAATTAGACGAATACCGTGTACAAGCAAGAGGTGGAAGAGGAGTAGTTACATACAAAATCACATCTAAGACCGGAGAAATTGTAGGAATAAGAATTACTGGAGAAGACGACGATATATTAATGATTACAGATACAGGAACAGTAATAAGAATAAAAGCTTCGGAAATAAGTGTACTAGGAAGAAATACTCAAGGAATAACATTAATGAGAACGAGCGACGGAGGAAAAGTAGTTAGCATTGAAAAAGTAAACGATAATGACACAGAAGAAATAGAAAAAGAAGACGAAAAAAATAAATAAAATAAAAAACTTATACACATAATGTAAACAAAATGTGTATAAGTTTTTTTAATTTCATCAATTTAAACTTTTAATTTTTTCTTAATGCGAATATCATCTCCGAAAAAATAACAAGCATTATAATTACCAATGATTCTAGAAACTATTCTTTCTTCATAAGTATTATATAAATCTTGCAAAGATAAATTCGTAGAAATAATAGTCTTAGTTATTTTATTATTTTGATTCAATAAACGAGTATTGATAATATTAAACAATTCAGTAATTTTTAAATTGTTTTTAGATTCAGTTCCTAAATCATCTATAATTAATAAATCAACAGAATTAATTGAACTTATAATATTATTACTACTTTTTCCAAATTTATAATCAATTATATTATCTAGCATCATAGGAGCAGTTTGATATAATACAGTCTTTCCACGCTTTATCATCTCATTAGCAATGCATGAAGAAAGAAAAGTTTTACCTAAACCAGGACTGCCACAAAATAATAAATTGCTTTCATCAGGATCATCAAAATGATCGATAAAATGCTGACAAATCTTCTTTATAGATATAATATTATCTCTAGGAGATATATTTTTACCATATTTATATTCATCAACTAAATCAGAATAAAAACTTAGTCTGAAATTATCAAAATTTTGATTTTGCAAATCATAAATATTTGAATGATTATATTCAATATTATATAACTTTTGCTTTATACAATTACAAAGAACATTATTATTATTTTGCTTAACAAATCCAGTATCTTTACAAATTGGACAATCGAATTTAGGCAAGAAATCATCTTGAGAAAGATTATGCTTTTTTAAAATATCCAATTTTTGAGACTTTAAACATGCAATTTGCTTATTTAAATTGTCAATTAAAGATTTATCACGAGTAGTTAAAATTAATTTAATAGCTTTAATTGATAAAGAATTTATATCATTTTCCACTTTTTCTAATTCCGGAATAGAAGAAATAATCTTCTCTTTTTTTAAATTTGCATCGGCAATTTTTGAATTTCTCTTTCTTTCATAATTGGCTAACAAAGACTTTAAATTATCATTATTCATAACATCACCTCGCTTTCATAAAAAGACATTAAATATTACTGTAGAAACTATTTAAATTATTATAATTTCTTTGAGGATAATTTGCAGAAGCATTACCAGAGTTAGTAGAACTACTAGAATTCTTTTGAACTGGAATATTTTTCTGCTTTTCAATATATTCTAATACTTGAGAAGAAGTCTTTAAACCTCTTTCGTGCCAATCAGAAATTAACTTATCAAGGTATTCAAAACTAGGATTAAACTTAGAAGTAGTCTTTTTCAAAGCAATATCAATAATATCTAAACCATATCCGTAAGTCAAATTCCATTTTTCAATATATGCTTCTTCATAAACAGATAAATTACGAGCAATACGCATCTTCTTTCTAATAGAATTACCAATAGACTTTAATTTTTCTTCTTTCTGATAATATAAATCTAAGTCACTAAAAGTTTTAATTTTATTTTTATTCCAAGCCTCAGCGACAGTTGAAATATAAGATCTATGTAAAGCTGATTTATTAAAACAATATCTAAATAGTGCAATCATAACCTCTTCGTCAAAACCATATTTCTTGAACCATAAATCAATATCGCCATACCAAGATGGAGACATAACGCCTTGAAAGAATTCATTATTAATTGTATCAATAGCTTTAGCTCTGTACTTGTTTTCAGCTACTTTCTTAACGTCTTGAGCAGACATAGAAATTCTAGGCTTATAAACCTTATTCAATTCTATTTCTTGTAAATTAGCAACAATAAAGCCTTGATTTTTACGAATCAAAAGACCTGCTTCTTCCCAATACTTAACTGCATCTTGAATTATTTTAAGAGGCAATTCCAATTTTTTAGATAAATCATTTATCTTCACATCTTTATTATATTTAGACAAAAAATAAAGATATAAATAAACTTTTACAAAGTCACCACTAGCCTGTGAAAGATACTCTGTAAAAAAAACATCTGGAATACTAGTTTGTGAAAAAATTAAAGATACATCATTTTGCTCTAGTTTCATAATTACCTCCTAACAAAGCGAATTATATCATTGTTTATACTTTTTTACAACTATTAAAAAGATAAAAAATGATGGTAATAGATAACATACAGTTAAAAATAAAGATATATTTTAGGCTTAATTAAAAACTTTAAAATATAAAAAAGCGAATATAGAATATTTTCATGATTAAAACCAACAATACTAAAAAGAAAAATTGGAAAATAAAAAACAATAATAAAAATAATTCTAATATTTATACTAGAGAAAAGTAAATAATTAATACCAAAAATAATTAAAAAATATATAACATTAAAAATCGCAGTAGGATAATCTATAATACCAAGCAATTTATTCTTAAAAGAATAATTAGAAGGAAAAATAAAATTCAAAAAATCACCTCACTATTTCTTAAAAAACGAAAGAACATTACCAAATTGATTAGAAACATCTATTCCAACGCCACCAAATAACTCTCGAACATAACTATTAATTTTAGTCAAAGCATAAATTCCTCCAATAAACAAAATTTTATTCGAAAAGTCAATTGAGAAAATAACTATTAAAACAATAGGAATAAAACATTGAATTATCAATAAAGAAAACATACACTTAAACCATGATCTAAAAATCCAAGAAGTAGAAGAAACAATAAGACTTAGAAGAGCAAAAGGTGTAAACAATAAAAATACTTGTAAAAAAATGTATCTTAAAGAATATGAAAAAAGTAAATTCATTAAGCCAACACTTACAAAACTCTTGATTATTCCAGAGATAGAAAACAAATCAAATGAAGATTCACCAACAGAAACCGTACGGTTAAGCTGAGTAATCAATTCAGAAAAAGAAATATCAATTCCTAAAATATTCTTACCAATTTCCTGAATAGAAGAAGAGAACAATAAGTTAATATTAAGAACTTGCTCGCATAAAAAATATGAAAAATTAACTAAAAAAGTAAAAATAATAAGTTTAAAAATAAACTGGCTAGGTTTTTCGATATTAGTTTCTACATAATTAGCATAAAAAAATTTAACACAATAAAACATAGAAATAGCAACAAGCATTGCATCAGCCAAATAAATAAGCCCATATTTTCCATTAGCACCAAGCAATTTTTCAAAAGAAGAATTTTTAATAATATCTGGCCCAATAAAAATAACACTATCAAGACTAGAATACATACTATTATCAATTGAGGAAATAATATTACCTAATATAGTATTTATAGTATCAATAATTATATTAACAATTTCACCTTGTTCCATAAAATCTCCATAAATATAAATTTAGATTCTAAAGAAGAACCTATAAGACTTTTATTAAAATCTGTACACCTGTAATAGGTGTACAGCATTATATTAAAGACTCAATTGCTGATAGAATTAAATCAAGAGCAAGTAATAAAGCATAGGCAACAAAAGAGCCTCTAATAATTTTCTTTGACATACGAATACGCTCTTCATCTCCAAAACTAAACTTTTTCATAAAAAGACCTGCTCCAACAGCAACAGCAGCTGCTGGAGTTGCCAGCTTTAAAAGCCAACTTTTAATATCCTTAAAAGCAGAAGAAAGTTTAGTAACCAATTTAGGCGTAGCTGCAAAAGAAAATGGCATAAAAATAGCAAATAAAAAACAAACAATAAAAACAAATACACAAATTTTTATTAGTCGTTTTTTTCTCAAAATAAACCTCCAATCTATTTAATAAAATAAGGAATCATCTGCAATTCTGTAGGAGGTAAAATCTTATTACCATCAGATAAAAAAGATAAACAATGAAAAGTAGATAACTCCTGAGTAAAAAAATGATAATCATATTTAAATTCTAATTGAGAATAGGAATTTAAACTCTCAGAATAACTTGAATCACTACTAATAAACTTTTTAGAAAGAGGATTATAAGAACTATGCTTAGAATTTTCAGAAAAAGTTCTTGAAAAATGTTCACGTTCTTCTTTGCCAATTTGCTTCTGAATATCTTCAATAGTAAAAATATCATCACTTCTAAACCATAACTTATTAACCAAGCTCTGAATAATTACTTTAGAAGCATATTGATTATTAAGACTATTAAGTATAGAAGTATAGCTTTGAGTGGCAACAATATTAATACATTTTGCTTCTCTACTTTGAGAAAAAAATGATGCATCAGATGAAGTAACATATTCTTGATATTCATCAGAAATAAACACAGAAGGTCTAATTAAATTACAGGAATGATTAGACAACTGCTCTAAAACATCAGATTGAAAATCTAACTTCAAATATGCCGCAATAATCTTAGATAAATTCTTATACTTTGCAATATTCATATTCAAAATAACTATTTTTCCAGAATGTAAAGCATCATGAAAACCACAAAAATTTTCATCTTCTTTAGAAGGACAAAAAGTATTTTTAACATCTAAATTAGACACAAAACAATTTGTAATTCTAGTAATTTCTGACTGAAGTATATGCAAATTTCTATCATCAAGAGAATAAAAATCATTCTCAAGAAAACTAATAGATCTGTATAAATTAAATATATCAACATCCGAAAGTTTACGAGAAATAAAATAATCTCGAACAATAGAAAGTTTGGATAAATAATAAGAATGATCAGTAATCAAATTATGCAATTCATCGAAAGAGACATATCCATCATTATAAATTCTACAAAAACTAATACATGCTTCAATAACTTGTTCAGACTTATCAATCCAAAAAGACTCAGAATTATTAGGCGAGAACAATAGTAAAATCTCTTTAAGCCTATTAGCCAAGACAGATGGTAAGAGCGAAGGCTTGTCTAAAGGATTGTAGCGATATTTACCATTAATCTCAATAACAATTACATCATTTAATCTGTTACAATCGTGTGCAAACTCAAGTACTTTAGAATAATAATTTCCTTTAACATCAAGTATTAGAAGAAATAATTTGTTCTCAAAATCATTATCAAAATAATCAATCAATTGTCTTGTAAAAGGGTACAAAGCAGACGCAGTTTTACCAGATCCAATAGTACCAGTAACAAGAAAATTTTGATACAATCCACTTTCTGGAACAAACACAGGATTATCATTCATATCATTTCCAATATATAAGCCGAAAAGTAGGAGCTTTATAAATAAGTAAATTATTCTTATTATAGTTAAGAAAATAAGAAAAAACAAATTTAAGAATTATAAAATTGGCAATAAATGAAAATAATATAAATAAACCTCTTGTGAATAACCACAAAGTAGGATTAGTAATAAGAAAATTAAAAATTCTAAAATTACTATAATAATTAATAGCCTTAGAAAAAAGTATAGGCTTAAAAAGCAAAATTATTAACACCTGGGTTAAGCACAGTAAAAAAGCAAAAAGAATATTAATCCTCCTTTCTAAATTTTAGTTTTAACTTGGAACCTAAAAGATTATGAAAAATTGATATTTGTAAAAAACTATAAAAAGAATAAATACAAATAAGAAAATTAATAATAAAAATTATAAAAAATAAATCAAGTAAAGTCAAAATATGACATCACTCCTTCCAACACTTGGCATTATACAATATAATTTTAAATTTGTCTATACTTTTTTGAAAAAATATGATAAAATAATATAGATATGACAAAAAAGTACAAGAAGATACAAAAAGTGACATATGCACTTCTTGGGAAAGGAAAAGAAAAATGGAATTCAACAAAGATACAAAAATCGGAGAATTATTAGAGAAAGCTCCAGAAAAAGCAGACATTTTATTAGAAGCAGGAATGCATTGCCTAGGATGCCCAGCATCACAAGCAGAAACGCTTGAAGAAGCATGCATGGTTCATGGAATAGATGTTGAAGAAGTATTAAAAGAATTAAATAAATAAAAGAATTCCCCTATTACGAAAATAATAGGGGATTAATTATTACTATTGCAAATTAATTGCTACCACCAATCAATATCAACTTTATGGCTATTGCAAATTCCAACCACCAGTAACTTGAATAACCTGGCCCGTAATATAGCTGTTTTTGTCAAGAAATAAAACCGTATCAGCCACATCAGAAGGAAGTCCAATACGTTCAAGTGGAATATCATTAACAATTTCACTTAATTCCTCTTTAGAAAGAAAAGAATTCATATCAGTATCAATAATTCCAGGTGCAATACTATTAACTCTAATATTAGAAGGACCAAGTTCTTTTGCAAGAGACTTAGTCATAGCATCAAGACCAGCCTTGCTAACCGAATACGCCATTTCACAAGAAGCTCCAACAATTCCCCATATAGAAGAAATATTAATAATCAATCCAGATTTAGCATTAATCATATAAGGAGAAACTTCTTTAGATAAATAAAAAGCTGAATATAAATTATTTCTCAAAACCGTATCAAAGTCAGAATCAGAAGTATCAGACAAAGTATTAATAAAATCAATACCTGCATTATTAACTAATAAATCAATGCGCCCAAACTTACTAATAGTAAAGTCAACTAAAGACTTAACTTGAGCATGATCTGAAACGTCTGCTTGAAAAGTAACAACATTAGAAAACTTAGAAGCAATATCATTAGCCTTATTGGCAGAAAATCTATAATTAAGAACAACATCAAAGCCTGAGCTAGCAAGAGTTTCAACAATAGAAGCTCCAATTCCTCTAGAACCGCCAGAAACAATAGCAACTTTATTCATAATAAAACCTCTCAAATATAAAAAAATAAAAGCCAGTAATAATAGCAACTCTAAAATTACAGACCTTTAAAAATGGAGCCACTTGTCCGATTTGAACGGACGACCTACTGATTACAAGTCAGTTGCTCTACCAGCTGAGCTAAAGTGGCATATATGGTGACCCCGACGGGAATCGAACCCATGTCTCCGCCGTGAAAGGGCGATGTCTTAACCGCTTGACCACGGGGCCATAAAATATATTAAGGATTTAAGCAACTCTTAAATCCTTAAGAGTGGTGAGCCATCGGGGAATCGAACCCCGGACAACTTGATTAAAAGTCAAGTGCTCTACCAACTGAGCTAATGACTCGTGTCAAAGCATACAACATAAGTTGGACACATTCCTTATTCTACTACAAGAATATCAATTTGTCAACTATTTTTTTAATAAAAATTAATAAAATTTAAAATAAATTAAAAATATGCATGAAAATGCATATTTTATAACAAATTATAATAAAGAGAAAATTAATCCTCTACAGATTGTCTTTTCTTGTAGTCACCAGACAACAATTTAGGAAGATATTTAACAAACTTGTAAAAAGCAAGTTTAACCTTTTTACTCCAAATATAAGACTTTCTTAATCTTTTTGGATAAACCAAAGATTGATTTTCAATAGTAATCAATGCAGCTGGAGCTTTTTCAATATCGAAAGAATAATTCTTACCTTCATTATTGTCCCATAAATTATTAGAAGATCTAAAGCATAAATTCAAAGGTTCATTGCTAACAAGCTTGATTTCAGCTTGAAAACCAAGTTCAGTCTTATGCATTTCAACATCACTTAAATAAGCCCATTCATTACCAAAGCCATAATGAGCAAAAACCTTATCACAATTATTTTGAAACAATTCGCCAGTATAAGAAATCTTAACTGTAGAATTTTCAACTAATTTATCTGTATTAAAAAAGATGTTTTTTATCAGTTCCATTATTATCTCCTAAAAATATAACTAATTATATTATAATAATTAGGATAACAATATTCAAGCTCTTAACCAAAATGTATCAAAAATGTAAAATTTGTAACATAAAAAACAAAAATAAACCAGAAATCGACAAATTACAACTGGTAAACCTTAAGAACTTTGCCAATAACAGAAAAATTTGAATTCTTAGTAAGAACAATATCATCAATAAATTCACTATAAGCCCTAAGAACAATGTCATTTTTACGAACAATAAACTTGCGAATAATAATTCTACCACCAACTTCAAAAATACCAATATCTTTGCTGTTAAGAGGAGCATTAAGCTCAACATAAACAAAAGAACCATTAGGAAGTTTTGGAGCCATATCATTGCCATTAACCCTAAGAACAAAAGTTGCATTTCTCACGTCAGAAGAACAATGAGCAAAACCATCAATAGACGAAATAATAGGAATAGAATCATATCTAACATGAAAAGGAGCATTGTATTTTACTTGATCATCAGAAAGCTCTCTGTCATAAGTATACATCAAAGGCTGGTAAGGCACATCAAGAGCTTGGCATAAGCTACGCAAAGCCTTGTGACTAGGATTACGCTCACCCTTCTCAATATGAGTAAGATGTCCAACATTAATATTGGTAGCCTTAGACAAATCAGTCTTAGAAACATTTTTATCACTTCTAATTCTAGCAATCAAATCACCAATCATATACATACACTCCTAAAAATAATTTAAACTAATTATAATATAAATAGCAAAAAAAAGTCTAGTATAAATAAAAAAAATATGATAATATACATATAAAAAAGAACCAAAGAATATAAAATAAAAGAAGGAAAATATTATGGAAAAAACCACAATAATTAAAATATCCATATTAGTAGGGATAATAATATTAATATCAACAATATTCAGCATAATAAACATGGGAAACAACAAAATATACAATAATATATCAGTTCAAGGAAGCACAGTATCAGGAAAAACAGAACAAGAAGCAATCGAACAAATTACAAAACAATATAGAGAAAAAAGCCTAAAAGGGATCATACTAAAACATGGAAAATTTGAGATACAAATATCATACGATCAATTAAATATAGAAACAAACATAAACGATACAGTTCAAAAAGCATATAGTGTAGGAAGAAAAGGCAATATACTAACAAATAATTATGCAATATTATCAACATTAATAATTCATAGAAACATAGAAATGCAATATGCCATAAATGAAACAAGCCTAGAGCAGATAATACAAGACACAGAATCAAAATTGCCAGACGTAGCAAAAGACAATAGCTATGAAATAGATGGAAACAACTTAATAATATCAAAAGGAAAATCAGGAGTCATAATAGATAAAGAAGAAATAAAAAGAAAAATACAAGAGAACATAAGAAATCTAACAGATACTGAAAATACAATAGAAATACCAACCAAAAATAAAGAGCCTGAAGCAATAGATATAGAAAAAATAGCAAAAGAAATAACCAAAGAGCCACAAGATGCGTATATAACCAAAGACCCACTAGTAGTTCATGCAGACGAAAACGGTATAGAGCTAGGGATAACAATAGATGAAGCAAAAGAAATTTTAAAAGAAGACAAAGAAGAATACACAATACCACTAAAAATAACCTCAGCAAATAAAAAAGTAATAGACCTCGGAGAAGACGCATTCCCTAACCTTTTAGCCACATTTACAACAAATTATGACTCAAGCAATACAAATAGAGACAACAACATCACACTAGCAACAGCCAAACTAAATGGAGCAATAGTAAACCCAGGCGAAGAATTTTCATACAACAAGCAAGTAGGAAAAAGAACAATAGAAGCAGGATTCAAAGAAGCCAAAGCCTATGCAGGAGGAAAAGTAGTATTAGATGTAGGAGGCGGAATATGCCAAGTATCATCAACACTATATAATACCGCACTGCTTGCAAATCTTGATATAACAGAAAGACATAATCATTATTTTAGAACATCCTATGTAGCAGACGGAAGAGATGCAACCGTATCATGGGGAACACTAGATTTCAAATTCAAGAACACTAGAAAATATCCAATAAAAATAGTAGCACAAGCAGGTGATGGAGTAGTAAAAATAGACATATATGGCATAAAACAAGAAGACGATTATACAGTAGAAATAGAATCAGTAATAACAAATATAATCGAGTCAAAAACAGAATATATAAAAGACACAAGCCTTACTCCAGGTACAGAAAAAGTAACTCAAAAAGGAGCAAACGGAAGCACAAGCGAAGCGTACAAAAAGCTAATAAAAAATGGTGTAATAGTATCAAGAACATTACTATCAAAAGACACATATAACGCATTACCAACAATAATAAAAAGAAATTCCTAATGTATAAGCATTAGGAATTTTTGCACTACAAGAAAAACTTAGCAATGCCAATTATAATAAGTAGAAATCCAGACAAAATAGAATAAGCCCAACTAGGCAAAAACTGAGAATTTCCTAGGAAAGAACCAATAAACATACCAAGCTGTAAAAAAACAAATTGAAATATAGCCACAGCAAAAGGAAAAATAAAAAAGCACGACCCAATCAAACAGTAACTAAAACCAATTCCAAAACAATCAGCAGAAAGAGCAAATCCAAGAGCAATAGACTCCTTAGAATCAATCAAACTAGAACCATCAAAATCAAAGCATGCATCATCATTTTTACTAAAAATACATTTAAAAACAACACTAATACCAATAATACACAAAATGCTACTTCCAATAGTAGAAGAAACATTAGGGGAAATAAAACTATTAACAAAATTTCCGATAATAGTAGAAAAGAACGATACAGCAAGTGAAATTATAAAAATAATAAACATACTAAAACGTGAAATACAAGTATGTCTAAATCCATAAACCATGCCAACCCCAAGAGAATCAATGCTACTTGAGATAGCCAATAACAAGATTTGAATCAACATAATAAACTCCTATAATACAATATGAGAAAAACAAAATAAATGCTACAAAAAAGTAATAAAATAACAACTTGTACATACACTCTAATAAAACAAAAAACAAGGAGATAAAATTATGTGGTATACATTAAGAAAAGAAGAAATTATAAGAAAACTAGAAACAAATGAAAAGACAGGCCTAACTCAAAATCAAGTAGAACAAAAACAGAAAGATATAGGAAAAAACGTAATAATAGAAGGAAAAAGTGAAACAATATTTACAAAATTTATAAAACAATTTAAAGACGTAATGATAATAATATTAATAGCCGCATCAGTAATATCAGCGATAATGTCATATGTGCAAGGAGAAAACAATTATATAGACTCAATAATAATAATAGCAATAGTAATCGCAAATGCACTAATGGGAGTAATCCAAGAATCAAAAGCAGAAAAAGCGATAGAATCATTAAAACAGCTAACACCTCCAAAAGCTAAAGTAATAAGAGATGGAGAAATAAAAACAATAAATGCTCAAGAATTAGTTCCAGGAGACATCGTAAAATTAGAGGCTGGAAACAATGTCCCCGCAGACTGTAGAATAATAAAATGCACAAATTTAAAAATAGAAGAATCAAGCTTAACGGGAGAAAACTTGCCAGTAGAAAAACAATCAGAAGTAATAAACAAAACAAAGATTCCACTAGGGGATATACACAACATGGCATTTATGGGAAGCAATGTAATAACAGGACATGCTACAGCAATAGTAACAGAAACAGGAATGAACACAAAAGTAGGCCAAATAGCAAATCTAATGAAAAACAACGAAACACCAGAAACGCCTATACAAAAGAAGCTAGGAGAAGTAGGCAAGATATTAGGAATAGCATGTTTAGCAATATGCTTTATAATATTTATAATAGGAATAATAAAGAAAATAAACCCAATAGAAATGTTTATGACATCAGTAGGATTAGCAGTTGCAGCAATTCCAGAAGGATTACCAGCAATAGTAACAATAGTATTATCAATAGGTGTATCAAAAATGGCAAAACAAAGAAGTATAATAAGAAAGTTACCAGCAGTGGAAACACTAGGGAGCAGTAGCGTTATATGCTCAGACAAAACAGGAACACTAACGCAAAACAATATGCAAGTACAAAAAATATATGCAAACAGTACAAAGCAAATATTAGAACTAGCAGCAATGTGCAATGATTGCGAATTGCAGTCTCTCACTAAGAATAAAGAGCCTAAAATAATAGGAGAACCAACAGAAACAGCAATAGTAAGAGAAGCAATAAGACAAGGAATAGATAAAAAACAATTATACGAAGAAATGCCAAGAATAGCAGATATTCCATTTGATAGTACAAGAAAAATGATGACAACAATTCATAAAAAATCGGAAGGGTATAGAATAATAACAAAAGGTGCGCCAGATGTTATATTTAAGCATTGTGCAAAAATAGACATAAATCAAGCACAAAAGCAAAATGAAGAAATGGCGCAAAACGCACTGCGCGTAATAGCAGTGGCATATAAAGACATATCGGGAGAAAACATAAAAATAACAGAAGACTTAGAGAAAAATTTAAAATTTGTAGGATTAATAGGAATGATAGATCCACCAAGACCAGGAGTAAAAGAAGCAATAGATACATGTAAAAAAGCAGGAATAAGAACCGTAATGATAACAGGTGATCATATTCTAACAGCAACCGCAATAGCTAAGGAAATAGGCATAATAGAATCAAAAGAAGATAATGTCAAACACGCTATAACAGGAGAGGAACTAGATAAACTTTCAGACAAGCAGCTAGAAAAAACAATAAAACAATATTCAGTATATGCACGAGTAACTCCAGAGCATAAAGTAAGGATAGTGAAAGCATGGCAAAATACAGGAGCAGTAGTAGCCATGACAGGAGATGGCGTAAATGATAGTCCAGCATTAAAAAAAGCAGATATAGGAATAGCCATGGGAAAGAACGGAACAGATGTAGCAAAAAATGCATCAGATATGATATTAACAGATGACAACTTTGTAACAATAGTAGAAGCAATAAAAGAAGGAAGAACAATATATGACAATATAAAAAAAGCAATACACTTCCTAATAGCCACAAATATAGGCGAAATCGTAACAATATTTGTAGGATTAATATTAGGACTAAAAACACCTCTCTTAGCAATCCAATTATTATGGATAAACATGGTTACCGATTCATTCCCAGCAATAGCACTTGGACTAGAGCAACCAGAAAAAGAAATAATGAATAGACCTCCGAACAAATCGAATCAAGGAATATTTTCAGATGGATTATGGAGCAAAATAATCACTGAAGGAATAATGATAGGAATGCTAACAATAGTAACATTCAGCATAGGAATAAAATATTACGGAATAGAAGTAGCAAGAACAATGACATTTTTCGCATTAGGAACACTAGAACTAATCCACAGTTTTAATATAAAAAGTGAACAATCAATACTAGAAAACAGCATATTAGAGAATAAATATCTAGTAATGAGCCTAATAGCAGGAATAATAATGCAAATAGTAGTTATAATAATTCCACAACTAGCAAAAATATTTGAGCTAACAACATTAACAATGCAGCAATGGATAATAACAGCAGTAATATCAATTCTGCCAATACCAATAATAGAAATACAAAAATCAATAAACAAAATAAATGAAGAAAAAAGTTACACAAAAAATAATATAGTAAAAAGAACAAAATACAATTATTAAAAATTTGTAATAGATAAAAGTTAATAAAAAATAGTTGACATATAACAAAAAGCGTTGTATAATAATCAAGTAATCAAAAAATGTCAACTATATAAATGCACCTCTAGCTCAGTTGGTAGAGCAGCTGACTCTTAATCAGAAGGTCCGGGGTTCGACCCCCCGGAGGTGCACCAAATCAAAATCAGTACAGAAATGTACTGATTTTTTTGCGTTAAGCCCAAAAATACAAAATTGAATAATAATAAACAAATCTGAAAAAATAACAGTAAAGAAAAATAAAAAAACATATACAATAGAAAATTACGAAATATAAATATCTCAAGTAAAATAAAAACAAACACAAATTGTTAGACAAAAAAGTTTAACAAGGAGGGTTTATTTTTATGTCAAAAATATCCCATAAAACATAAAATACAATAAGATAAAAATGCATTGGAAAACAAAAGAAAAAGAATAAAAAAAGAAAGGAAAAAACAATGGAACAAGATAATAAAATTGAAAAAAAGCCATTAAAAAAGCCATTAAAAAAGCAACCACCAATAATATTAGAAGCAAAAAACATAAGTAAAACATATCAAGCAAAAAACGGAGAAATACAAGCATTAAAAGATATAAACTTCAAAGTAAAACAAGGCGAATACATCAGTATAATAGGACCAAGTGGGTGCGGTAAATCAACACTATTATCAATAATAGCAGGACTAGAAAGTAAAAGCCAAGGAACAATAATCAAAAGAGGAAAAATAGGATATATGTTACAAAAAGACAACTTGCTAGAATGGAGAACAATTTACAAAAACGTCTTATTAGGATTAGAAATACAAAAAAATAATACTAAAGAAAATAGCGAATATGCAATAAATCTACTAAAAAAATATGGATTATATGAATTTAAAGATAAATATCCAATGCAATTATCTGGAGGGATGAGACAAAGAGTTGCACTAATTAGAACATTAGCAATAAGGCCACAAATACTATTGCTAGACGAAGCATTTTCAGCTTTAGACTATCAAACAAGACTAATGGTAACAGATGATATATACAAAATATTAAAACAAGAAGGAATAACAGCAATAATGGTTACACATGACATATCAGAAGCAATAAGCATGTCAGACAGAGTAATAGTATTAAGCCAAAGACCAGCCACAGTAAAAAACATCTACAATATAGAATTTGACATAGAACATAGAACACCGCTAAATTGTAGAGAAAGTCCACAATTCAGTAAATACTTTAATACTATGTGGAAGGAGCTAGAAGAATATGATAAAGAAGCAGAAAAAAAGTAAAGACAATCAACCAATATCAGAAGAACGAAAACAATACTTAAAGAAAATAAAAAGAAATAAAATAGCCATATTAATAACGCAAATATCAATAATAGTGGCATTTATTGCAATATGGGAAATAGCCGCAAAATTAGGAGCAATAGACAGTTTCATAACAAGTAAACCAAGTCAGATAATAAAAACATTCATAAATCTATCAAATAACGACTTACTAGAACACCTAAAAATAACACTAACAGAAACATTTGCAGGATTCACTTTAGGAACATTTATGGGAGTAATAATAGCAATAATACTATGGTGGTCACCATTCATATCAAAAGTATCAGAACCATTTCTAGTAGTATTAAACAGTTTGCCCAAAGTAGCATTAGGTCCAGTAATAATAATATGGGTAGGAGCAGGAATGCCAGCAATAATAGTAATGGCACTTGCAATATCATTAATAGTAACAATACTAGACATACTAAATGGACTAATTCATACAGACAGCGAAAAAATAAAAATGGCACAAACATTTAATGCAAACAAAACGCAAATACTGACAAAAATAGTATTACCCGCCAACATATCAACACTATTTAACACATTAAAAGTAAACATAGGCCTATCACTAGTAGGAGTAATATCAGGAGAATTTTTAGTATCAAAAGGAGGATTAGGATACTTAATAGTATATGGAGGTCAAGTATTTAAGCTAGATCTTGTAATGACAAGTGTAATAATATTAGGAATCGTTGCAGCTCTAATGTACGAAGGAATAGAAATAATACAAAAGAAAGTAATAAAACAAACGATAAAATAATAAAAAAGAGAGAAAGGAAATCAAAATGAAGAAAAAGATTATAGCAGCAGTAATTGCTGCGGTTTTAGTTGTAGTCATTATAGTAGCAGTAATGATATCAAAGAAAGCAAACCAAAATCAAGAAAAGGACACAAAAACAATAAAGTTAAATGAAGTAACAAGGTCAGTATTCTATGCACCACAATATGCAGCAATAACACAAGGATTCTTTAAAGAAGAAGGAATAGAGCTAGAGATAACAACTGGTCAGGGCGCAGACAATGTAATGACATCAATATTAGCAGGCCAAAGCGATATAGGATTATGTGGTCCAGAAGCCTCAATATATGTTTATAATGAAGGAAAAGAAGACTACGTCCAAGTATTTGCACAGCTAACCAAAAGAGATGGCTCATTCTTAGTAAGCAAAAATCCTACACAAAACTTCTCATGGAGTGATTTAAAAGGAAAAACAGTAATCCCAGGAAGAAAAGGTGGAGTACCATACATGACTCTAGAATATGTATTAAAACAAAATGGTATAAATCCACAAACAGATTTAAACTTAGATGACAGTATAAAATTCGATTTAATGGCAGGAGCATTCACAGGTGGAAATGCAGAATATGTAACCTTGTTCGAACCAACTGCTTCAATGACACAAGATGCAGGAAAAGGTTATATAGTAGCATCAGTTGGAAAAGCAGCAGGAGAAGTACCATATACAGCATATTGTGCGAAAAAGAGCTATATAGAGAAAAATCAAGATATAATAGAAGGCTTTACACGAGCAACATATAAAGGACAGCAATGGGTAAAAACACATTCAGCAAAAGAAGTAGCAGAAGCAGTACAAAGTTTCTTCCCAGCAACAAGTTTAGAATCATTAGAAAAATCAGTTCAAAGTTATAAAGACATAGATGCTTGGAATGAAACGCCAGTACTAAAAAAAGAAGCATTTGATAAACTACAACTAATAATGACAGAAGCAGGAGAATTAAAACAACAAGCACCTTATGAAAAAATAGTAAACAACACATTTGCAGAAAAAGTAATAAAATAAAATATCAAACCGCCATATTTTTTGAATATGGCGGAATATTAAAAAACCATTAGACAACATAAGAAATATGTGGTAAAATACTAAAGAGGAGGTCTGACATGGCAAACATTAATGATTATTTACAGTGGAGAGGAGAACTAACATTAGATCAATCACCACTAAATGAAGTAGATAAAATGATATTATCAAGATTTTCGTATATTCCATTTAGGAAAATAAAAATGCAAGAAAAAGAAACAATTGGAAGCATATGTGAGAAATTAAAAAAATTTAAAGAAGAAGACTTCAACATAGCAGGGGACATGCCATTAGTACATAACTTAGTAAATAGCAATAGATTCAAAGACATGGAAATCACAGACTACGAAGAAAATACAGATCCATCGGCAGAAAAACAATTTGCTGCAATAACAATCCATTTAGGTAATGGCGAGATGTTTGTATCATTTTGTGGAACAGACAATAGCCTTGTAGGATGGAAAGAAGACTTTAATCTAAGTTTTATGCAACATATACCTGCACAAATAGAGGGAATGGAATATCTAAAAAGAATATCAGAAAAATATAATGAAAAGATACATGTAGGTGGACATTCAAAAGGTGGAAATGTAGCCGTATACGCAGCAGTGTTTGCAGGAGAAAAATGTCAAGACAAAATAATAGATGTAACCAACCATGACGGACCAGGATTTGACGAAGAAATAATCGAAAGAGATGAATACAAAAGAATATTAAACAAGATATACACATATATTCCACAATCATCAATAATAGGAAGACTACTAGAGCATGAAGAAAAATATAAAGTAGTAGAGAGTGTAGAAAAAGGAATAATGCAACACGATATATATTCATGGCAAGTATTAGGAACCAAAATTGTGCAAATGGAAGAACTAACAAATGGAAGCGAATTTATAAACAAAACAATTAGAAATTGGCTAAAAGAAACAACACCAGAACAAAGAAAAAATGTAATAGACATATTGTACAATGTTGTAGAATCAACAGAAGCACAAACAATGCATGAAATATCAACAGCCAAAATGAAAAGTATCGCTAAAATGTTAAAATCATATAAAGAAATAGACCCAGAAGACAAGAAAATGATAAATCAAGTATTTCTAGGACTAGGACAAGCAGCAAAAGAAAGCTTAAAGAACAGTTTTACAAATACAGAGAAAAAAGAAATAGAACAATAAGGAGGGGCATAATGCTACAAACAACAGGAGTTTCAGTAAGATTCGGAAAAAGAGTCTTATATGAAGATGTAAATATCAAATTCAACAAAGGATGTTGTTATGGTATAATAGGAGCGAACGGAACAGGAAAATCAACATTTCTAAAAGTTTTATCAGGAGAACTAGAACCAAGCAAAGGTGAAGTATCAAAAGAAAAACAAGAAAGAATATCAGTATTAAATCAGAACCACTTTGCATTTGAAGAATACACAGTAATAGACACTGTAATAATGGGAAATAAAGAGCTATATAGCATAAAAGAAGAAAAAGATAAAATCTATGCAAAGCCAGATTTCAACGAAGAAGATGGAATGAGAGCTGCAAAATTAGAAGAAAGATTTGCAGAATTAGACGGATGGAACGCAGAATCAGATGCGGAAAGTTTATTAAATGACTTAGGAATATCACCAGAAAAACACTATAAACTAATGTCAGACCTAGAAGCAAAGGACAAAGTAAAAGTATTACTAGCACAAGCACTATTCGGAAATCCAGACATATTGCTACTAGATGAACCAACTAATGATTTAGACTTAAAAACAATCTCATGGCTAGAAGAATTTTTAATAAACTTTGAAAATACAGTAATAGTAGTATCACACGATAGATATTTCCTAAACAAAGTATGTACACACATCTGCGATGTTGACTTTGGAGAAATAAAAGTATATCCAGGAAACTACGACTTCTGGTATGAATCAAGTCAATTAATACAAAAACAAATGAGAGAACAAAACAAAAAGAAAGAAGAGAAGATAAAAGAACTTCAAGACTTTATAGCAAGATTCAGTGCAAATGCATCAAAATCAAAACAAGCAACATCAAGAAAAAAATCATTAGAAAAAATTCAATTAGATGAAATCAAACCATCAGCAAGAAAATACCCATACATTGATTTCAAGCCAGATAGACTACCAGGAAATGAAATCCTAGAAATAAAAAATATATCAAAAACAATAAATGGAGAAAAAATACTAGACAATGTATCCTTTAAAGTAAAAGACAAAGACAAAATAGCAGTATTAGCAGAAAATGAAAATGCAATAACAGTACTATTTAAAATATTATCAGGAGAGCTAGAGCCGGATGAAGGAGAGATAAAATGGGGAACGACAATAACAACAAGCTATTTTCCTAAAGATAACAACTATCTATTTTCAGGAACAGAAAGCATTACAGACTGGTTAAGACAATATTCAAAAGACCCAGATGAAACCTATGTAAGAAGCTTTTTAGGAAGAATGTTATTCTCAGGAGAAGAAGCATTAAAATCAGTAAATGTTCTATCAGGAGGAGAAAAAGTACGTTGTGTATTATCAAAAATAATGCTATCAGGAGCTAATTTCCTAATACTAGACGAACCAACAAACCATTTAGACATGGAATCAATAACAGCATTAAATGAAGGAATGAAGAAATTCCAAGGAAATATGATATTCACATCACATGACCATCAATTAACACAAACAGTAGCAAATAGAATAATAGACATAAAAAAAGATGGACTAGTAGATAAAGAAGTAACATACAATGAATATCTAGGAATAGAATAAAACAAAAGGGACTGTAAAAAGTCCCTTTATTTTAATCCCATCTAAATTCTTCTTGAATATCAGTTATAGCTTTGTAATTATTGCGTAAAATTCCAAGGAATGCATTTGCAACATTAGGATCAAATTGAGATCCAGAACATCTTTCAATTTCTGCAATAACATTATCAAGAGGAAGAGCATCTCTGTATGGTCTTCTTGAAGTCATAGCATCAAAAGTATCAGCAACAGCAGCAATTCTAGCAATAAGAGGAATATCTTCACCACTTAATTGACTAGGATATCCTTTACCATCAAATCTTTCATGATGATGAAGAACAATAGGAATAATATCCTTAAAAATCTCAGCATCACCAAGAATATGAGCACCAATATCAGGATGTTTCTTAATCTCCGCATATTCCACATCAGTAAGCTTGCCATTCTTAGTAAGAATATTATCAGGAACGCCAATTTTACCAATGTCATGGAATAAACCACCAATCTTCAAAGTATGTATAGTAGCATCATCCAATCCCATAGACTGTCCAATAAGAACAGAATAAGCAGAAACCCTATCAGAATGACCACGAGTATATGGATCTTTAGCTTCAACAGTATAACGAACTATACCAACAGTATCAAGATAAGCTTTCTCAATTTCATCATTCTTTTCTTTAAGTTCAGTATTAATTTTAGTAATCAAATGCATTTGCTCAACAGATTTCAAACCAGATTCAATCAAAAGAAGTAACTGATCAAAATTATTGCTCTTCTCACAATAACCTTGAATATCAAGCTGTTTCAAAGTTTGAAGTGGTGGAGCAAGGTCTTTGTGTCCAGTAAGTAATAAAATATAAAGATTTTTATCAAACTTTCTAACCTGTTCAACAACTTCATCTCCATGAATAGGATCCATAATAAAATCAAGTAAAAGCAAATCATAATGAGTATTCTTCAAAGCTTCAATAGCTTCAAGAGGGTTAGAATAACAATCAAGATCATATCCATACCTCTTAAGTACAACCTTCAAAGAATCAAGTATACCAGCATCGTCATCAACGGCAATAAGCTTATAAGGGCTAGTAATAACTTCTTGCATATATTTTCTCATAATAAAATCACTCCAATCTAATCACATTAATTATTTATTTTTTTAGTTTGAGGCAATATAATATTAAAAGTAGTACCAACATTAGGAGTAGAAGTAAAATTCATATCGCCGTTAAAATGTCCTTTAATAGTTGAATATGACATAAACAAACCAAGACCAGTACCATTGTGTCCCTTAGTAGTAATCATCTCATTGAAAAGCTTCTTCTGGACATCTTCTGGAATACCGCAACCGTGATCTATAACAGATATTATTACATTTGAACCCTTGTTGTCAATAACTAAATCAATAGTTCCACCATTAGAACTTTCATAAGACTGAATAGCATTAGATATTAGGTTATTAACAACCTGAACCAAACTATTAATATTACCAATAAGAGAGGTAGAACCATTTATCTTCTTAATAATATTCAAAGAAACAAAAGCATTTTTAAGCTCATGCTTCATAAGAATAGTAACTCTATCCAAAAGCTCATCAATAGTAAAAACAGTAGGAGTATCATCATTCATATTAACAGCTTGTCCCTTAACAGCAGTAATAATATCAGACATATATGAGTCATAAGAATTAACCTTAGAAATCCATTCAGACATATCATGAGCAATCGCATGATGGTCAGCTTTAGTAACATCAGGATCATCAATAGACTTATCATATTCTGTAATCAAATCTTGTAATCCCTCCATAGCGCCAGCAATAGACATTATAGGAGTCTTAAGGTTATGAGCAATACCCCCAACCATTTGACCAAGAGTAGCAAGACGCTCACGCTCCATAAGAGTATTCTGATTTTGCTTCAAAGTCTCCATATCATGAACGTGCTGAGTAATATCTTTGAAAAGAATAAGAATACCAACACATTGATTATCAGTAAAAATACCACTGCATTCAATATTAAAGAACTTACTACCATCTTTAAGAGAAGCATCAATTTTATAAGTCTTATCATCAGAAGAAGCTTTCTCTAAATAATTACCAAGATTTTTCTGCTTAATAACAATCTGCTTAGATATAGACAAATCAGAAAACTTCTTACCAATAATAGAATCTCTAGAAACGCCGAAAACTCTTTCAAAAGGTTTATTACAATCAGAGATAATGTAATCCCTAGAAAGAACAAGGTACAAATCAGACATCTGATTAACAATTCTCTTCAAAGCAATAGGAGCAATATCTAAGAAATTATATTTCAATATTGCAACAGCAATTAGAATAATTGATACCATGAATGAGATAGGTGTAACATAAATATTCATATTAAATATAGTCATACCAAGTAAATTAATAGCAACTGGGACTAAAGCACCAAGTGAAATTAGTATAGAAGGCATAGCAAAAGCACCAGCAGTTTTAATCGAATTTTTAAGAAGTATGAAAATATCAACAATAAACAAACCATAAGTATAAGCAGAGTGAACATAGAAATATGCACCAAATACCGTGTTAGTAGGTTCAGTTGAATATACTTCATAAAATAAACCATGCAAATCATTAGTCCAAAGAACAATCATTGTTATAATAGGTATAACAAATAATAAAATATATGACTTCTTAAAAACAAACTTATCATAAGAAGCATACGTTATAGCTACAAAAAATAATGCAACCGGAGTAAGAACAACTGGCAAATAAATAAAATAATCAATATACATAGGATTTATAGTAGTATAATTAATAACAAAAATTTGCACAATTAATCCAATACACCATAAAGTCATACATAATATAGTAAACTTAAAGGACGTAATAACTGGAGTAACACGTTTAGATCTTTTCGTAATAAAAAAGATCATAATAAACTCGACTATAACAGTAATTACCAGACCAATAAGATAATTCAAATACTTAAAATTAGCTAATGAAACCATCATTTCCTCCTTTGTTTATAAAAATAAATCTGTTATTTCATTTTCTATACAATAATATATCATACAGAAAAACAAAATAACAGATAAAAACTACATTTCATTGATATTTTTTAAAATTTTCTCAATATAATCCTTATCAATATCAGGCCAATCAAAACCAATCTTATTAAGAAACTTAAGAGTAAAATCATTAGTAATATGTAAATTAGTTTTATATACTAACTTATTATCCTTATCAAGGTCATTAAGAAGAACCTTAATCTTATCAGCCTTATTATTGTCATATAACCATTTCTTAAGAACAGTTTTAAAAGTATTATCATCAACAATACTAACATTAAGTCCTAATTGCTCCAAAATATTAAACAAATCACTAATATATAAATGTTTAGAATTATATATATGTAAAATCGAAGTAGGATAAGTATAATATTGCATAGCAGTAACAATAGCTTCAGCAACTTTGTCAACAGGGCTAAATTCAGCATAATTATTAAGCAAACTGCTAGGACACATCTTAAGAGTTAAGAAAGCCTTAAGTCTATTAAGGAAAGCATTATCCTCATAATTTTCTTGAAACTTACCATCAGAGAAACGGTTAGTAATATTACCAATTCTAAAAATAATACCTTTAAGTCTTTGCGAAGCAATCTCTTCTAGGATAATTTTCTCAGCTTCAAACTTACTTCTAACATAAACATTATCAAGAGTTTGGTTAATAAATAACTTATTCTCACCAAAATTTACACTCCTGTTAGGATTAAAACTTGAAGGAAGGCTAGTCATAGTATTACCAGAAACACTGATAGTAGAAGTCTGACAGAACTCCTTATCATATTTTTCGCAGAAAGTGATAATATTCTTAACACCAATAACATTAACTTTCTCAAAAAGTTGATAATCGCCATAATGTTTAACAATAGCAGCACAATTTATTACAGTAGATATATTGTTACCAAGGAAATCATATTGCTCATTAGAAAGCTTAAAATTATCTTCAGAAATATCACCATTAAATACGAAAAGACGAGTACCAAATAAATTACTTAAATCACTTCCAAAATAATACTTAAACTTATTCTTAAGCTTATTCTCAGGAGAAGTACTTGAATTCTCACGAATAATGCAATAAATCTTAATATCATCATTTTTAAGAAGTTCAGCTAATACATGGATTCCAAGAAAACCAGTAGCACCAACTAAAAGAACATTCTTAAGATTTCTCTTCCTTAGCTTCATACTAAAGAAAGTAGAATTTTTTCTGATAAAAGAATTAATCTTTCTAAAATCTCTTTGATTATATGTAGGAAGCTTAACACTAGCATCTTCGCCAGAAATAAAACTAGCAAGTTCAGCAATAGTATTATGTTTGAAAATATCACCATAATTAACATTATAACCAGCTTTCATAAGCTCAAGCTGTAACTTCAAAGCACAAAGAGAATCTCCACCGATATCAAAGAAATTATCATAAATGCTAATCTTTTCAATAGAAAGAATAGACTTCCATAAAGTAAGCATATCTTTCTCTAGTTTGCTACGAGGAGCAACAATCTCACGTTCCGTGTACTTAGGGGCAGGAAGAACTTTCCTATCAATCTTACCATTAGGCGTATAGCTGAAAGACTTAATCTGCACTAAATATACAGGAACCATATATGTAGGAAGTAATTGCTGCAAATAATGTTTAAGAAGAGAGATTGAAATCTGACTATTAGCAGTGTAATAAGCACATAACATGTCTCTATCTTGAAAATTCTTAACCGTTACAACAACATCGGTAATATCTTTATATCCACGGATTAAATTCTCAATCTCAAGAAGTTCAATACGTAATCCATGAATCTTAACTTGAAAGTCAGATCTTCCAAGACAATCAAGCTCCATATTAGGTAAAATCTTAACAATATCACCAGAATTATATATACGTCTACCATCATAATCAATAAACCTACCAGCAGTAAGCTCAGGTTTATTAATATAACCAATAGCTACTCCGGCTCCACCAATATAAAGATTACCAGGGACTCCAATTGGAACTTGATTCATATCATTATCAAGAACAAGAATCTTAGTATTTTCAAGAGGTGTACCAATAGTAACTTTGGTATCAGAATCAGCAAGCTCTTTAAGAGTAGAGCCAACAGTTGTTTCAGTAGGACCATACATATTGTATACTCTAGCATTTGAAACCTTTCTAATATTCTTAAATAAATCAAGAGGGAAAGGCTCTCCTGCAAGAGAAATGATTTTCATATTTTTAATATAATCCAAACTATTTGTATCAGACATCAAAAACTTGAATTTTGATGGAGTAGTTTGAATAATTTCAGCACCATTTTCCATGCAAAGTTTATTCAAATTAATAGGATTATTCTGCTCATCATTGTTAGCAAGAACGACTTTCATACCAGTACATAATGGAAGAATACTCTCAAAAACAAATATATCAAAACACATAGTAGTAATAGAAACAACGCATTTATCTTTAAGAGGAATTCTGTCACACATAGCATATATAAAATTAATTACACTAGACTGCTTTAATAGTACGCCTTTAGGCTTACCAGTTGAACCAGAAGTATATATCATATATCCAACATCTTCAGGTAAACATTCTGTGTCAAAAGATTCATAATCACCATAAGCACTATCATCAACAACAAGAGAGCTAACAGGAATCCTATCTCTAAGCTCTTGCTCAGTAAGTACAAGGTCAACACGGCTGTCTTCCAATATATACTTAACTCTGTCATCTGGATAAGTAGGATCAAGAGGTAAATAACCAGCACCAACTTTAAGAATAGCAAGCATAGATATAATAAGCTCTGCATGTCTATTCATCATAATACCAATAACTCTATACTTATTAGTCAAAATCTTATCTTTATAAACAGGCATATTCTTAATAGTATTAGCCAATCGATTAACCTTATCATCCAATTCTTTATATGTATATGAAACTCCATCACACACAAGTGCCACATTATCAGGAGTCTGAAGAACCTGCTTTTCAAACAAATCAATAATTCTAATATCCTTAGGATAATCAGAAGTAGGATAAATATCAGGAACATCAGAAAGCATCTTAATCTTAGCAATCTGCACATCTGCATCATTTAATACACAGCTAACAATATTCTTATATGAATCCAAGAATGTAACCATAAAATCTCTAGTAAACAAAGATGTAGCATATTCAAGTCTTAAACTATAAAAACCATCATTAGGAGTAACCTCAAGTGAAAAATCAAACTTAGAAGTATCATTTCTAGGAATAACATATTCACTATTAAGACCTTTAAGATTAAGCTTAGGAAGCCCAGAGCTTTCATAAGTAAACATTACATCAAATAAAGGATTTCTACTAACATCTCTAGGAATAGCAAGGTCTTTAACCAAAGCATCAAAAGGATAATCCTGATGAGCAAAAGCATTAAGGCAATTTCCTTTAACTAAACCAAGGAAATTAGAGAAAGTATTACTTGATTGAATATTCTGCTTCAAAGGAAGAGTATTAACAAACATACCAATAACATATTGATATCTAGCACTAGTTCTACCAGCAATAGGAGAGCCAATAGTAATATCATTTTGCATAGTATATTTATATAGAAGAATATAGAAACAAGAAAGCATAAACATGTAAGGAGTAACATTATTCTTCTTGCAGAAATCTTCAACCTGAGCCATATTATCCAATCTGTTATAAATATTGCTACCAGCAAAATTGCGAGAACTTGAACGCTCGAACTGTGTAGGCATATTTAACAATGAATAGCCATTACTAAATTGAGAATTCCAATAATTTTTATCACTATCACGTAACTGTTGATTTAATGAATAATCAATATAATCAATTCTATCATCAGCCAACTTAAGGTCAAATTCAGAATTATACAATTCACAAAGTTGTTTAGCAAATACCGATATAGAAACTGCATCACATATAATATGATGAATATCAACTTGTAGTAATGCCTTTCCATCATCAAGTTTATCAAGCTCAAGATGAATAAGAGGAGCTTTATCTAAAGAAAAAGGTTTAACAAAATCATCATTTTTGCCATCAACAATATTTAATTTAAAATCAACATGAGGCAAAAGCTTTTGCACAACATCATTATTCTCATTAACAAAATAAGTACGAAATGCCTCATTTGAATTAATAATAGTGTTTAGCGCATATTCCAATTTCTTAGTATTAGGAACATTATCAAACAAAATACCAAAAGGAGTATTATATACAGTAGAATCACTATCAAGAGAAGATTCATAGAAAATACCTCTTTGAGCATACGACACAGGATAACTATCCATAATATCATGTTTCTTAATCTCAACCAAATCATCTGCTTCATCAGAATAATCTTCAGAACTTACTCTATCAATTTCACTAGCAAGTTCATGTATAGTTGGATATTCAAATATGCTATTAACAGAAATTTGAACATGAAGTTTAGTATATATATCAGATACAATTCTGATAGAACATAGAGAATCACCGCCAATATCAAAGAAATTAGCATCAGAACTTATATCATCAAGGTTAAGAACCTTTTTCCAGATTTCCTTAACAGCATCTTCAGTAGGAGAAACAGTATCCTTAAAAGAAGCAGTATTAACAGTAACTTCAGGCAATTTTTTCGTATCAATTTTTCCATTCAAAGTTGTATAAAAACTTTCAACAAAAACAAAATGAGAAGGAACCATATAATTTGGAAGCTCTTTAGATAAATCCTTTTTTATTCTAGCAACTGTAACATCATAATTAGTTTTTATAAAAGCACAAATGCTATCAATATTATTAACTTTTTTAATAACACATACAGCATCGTGAATGTAACTCAAGTTGTATAATTTTTTAGTAATCTCATCAAGCTCAATACGAAGGCCATGAAACTTAACTTGATTATCACGTCTACCAATATAAACAAGTTCGCCTTTATCATTAAGCATAGCAATATCACCAGTATGATATACACCATTAAACTTAAGCTTATTAATATATCCAATTCCGACACCATCACCTTGAATAACAAGCTCACCAGGTACATTAATAGGTAGAAGATTACCAATATGATTCATAATATACATCTTAACATTAAGAAAAGGCTTACCGATAGTAATGCTAGATGGGTCAGTAATTAACTTATCAGAAGAACAAGCACAACACTCAGAAGGTCCATAACCATTGTGAATCTCAGCAGAAGTATATTTCTTAAGTTTACTAACAACTGAAGACTTCAAAGCTTCACCACCAAGTTGGATAACCTTAAGATACTGCAAGCATTCTGGATTATCCATAAGAAGGGAAACCTTAGATGGAGTCGTTACAAGGAAATCCACTTTATTAGTCTCGATAAGTTTAGAAGTTAGAGAAGGTAATTTCTGCTCATCTTCATCAGCAAGAACAACAGTTTTGCCAGAAAGAATAGCAAGATAATTCTCAACAATAAACATATCGAAAGAAACAGTACTTGTACTAATATACATATTACATCTACTTGTATTAAGTAATCTCTTAAAACTATTAATAAGATTTATAACATTAAGTCTGCTTAGCTCTACACCTTTAGGAAGGCCAGTAGAGCCAGATGTATAAAGTACACAGAACCTGCTACTATTAGGCACATTTATAGGATTAAAATGTACATCGTATTTATTAATTTCATTCAAATTAAGAGTTGGCATATTCAAATACAAATTAGTAATTACATAAGAAACATCTGCATTTTGCAACATATATTGAACTCTGTCATCAGGTAAGCTAGGGTCAATAAGCATAAAAGCAGCTCCGATCTTAAGAATACCAAGCATTGCAACATGAATGTCAAAAGAACGATTAAGCATAATACCAACAATTTCATTTTTACCAACGCCATGACTTTTTAAATAATTAGCAAGCTGATTGGATTTCTTTTCAAGCTCAGCATACGACATAGTATGACCTTTAAAAATAACAGCAGTTTTATCCTTATTTTTTCTAACTTGTTTTCTAAATAATTGAATCAAAGATTCAGATTTATTATAATTAAACTTTGTATTGTTATATTTATTAATAAAAGACTTCTCGGTATTAACAACAACAGGTATATCTTTAAGCTGTGGGTCACCAAGGGCAATCTTTATCATATTTAAAATTCTAGCATGAAGGTCACGAATATCTTGCTTACTAAACTTAGAAGTTTGATAATTATAGAAAATACTAGCCTTTCCTGTATTATCCATATCATAGAAATGAGCCTCAATCGAATTAGCAACTTGACTTCCAGTAATCCAACTAGATGAATAAGGCACATCAGCCTCATTTTTATTATCCTTAGCATTTTGATAAGAAAATACAAAATCATATAAATTCTCGCTAATATCATGAGAACGTTTAACACTCTCAAGAAGTTCTAGATAAGGATATTTCTGATGTCTGAAAATAGCCATTTGCTTAACAGAAATAGACTTAAGATATTCAGAAAAACTTAAACTATAATCAACATCAATCTTAAAAGGCACAGTACTTACAAACATACCAGAAGTTTGCTTCTCAATAGCATTAGTACGATTAAGCACAGGAGTACCAACTAAAGCAGAATTTGTATCATTAATATTAGCAAGATAAAGAGTATAAATTCCCATTAAAAAAGTATAAGGGCTAAAGCCATATTTCTTACAAAAATCAAGAATACGACTATATAAACTTGCATTCAAAACAAAACTTTCTCTGCTTCCAGCAAAGTCAGCTGTAGAAGAATGATCATGACTAATATAAGTCAAAGGAAATTCATCTTTAAAATCATTTTCCCAGAACTTTTTATCTTTACTATATTTATTAGAATTTATATATTTAGTTGAGTCAATTACATAACTTGAAAATGAAGGATAATCTTCGATAGATATATCAGCATCTTTGATAAGCAAAGAATAGATATTCATGAGTCTAGAAATAAGCAAGCCCATTGTCCAAGCATCACATATAAGATGATGAAAGATACCAATTAGACCGCCTCTTCCATTAGGAAATTTATAAATTTGAAATTTAAATAAATCGGAATCAATAACACTAAAAGGTGTATTAAGTAACCTGTCGCATAAAGCGTCAAGTTCTTTTGGGTCACTAATAGAAACAACATCTACAGAGAAGTGTTTGTAATCAGATATATATTGAAGAGGGCCATTATCCCCTTGAATAAAGTGACTTCTAATACTGTCCGTATGCTGTACATACAGATTAGCCGTTTTCTCTAAAATTTCTGAATCAATCTTTTGTTCAATGTTTATATAACCGCCAATGTGATTAACTGAACTATTTGGAAAAAACATCTCAGTATTCCAAATATTTTTTTGCTGGTCGGTTAAAATCAAGTAGTTTTGCATAAAACAAAGGCCTCCCAATGGAAAAATTAAATTGTCAAAATTAATTATTATCAGCATGAAAAAAGCTAATAATAAACATCATATACTATGTATTATACTAAAAAAAAGGTAAAAAATCAACCAAAAAGGCAAAAAAATAGTCGAAAAATGTCATAATTTGTAATATAAAACATCAAAACTGATAAAAAAACAAAAAAATGATAAAATAAATCTGTAATCTTAAGCTTATTTTAAACAAACAAAAATTCTGCTCCAACATAAGGAATGGGACAGATGGGAGAACCATCATCAAATAATGGAAGTCAAACCTAAATTATAATATTTTTTATTAAAAAAATCAATAAAAAAATGAAAATAGTATGCACATGGAAAAGTCGTAGTAAAGTTTACGAAAAAAAGTAAAAAAAGTTAAAAAAAATAACGGAAAAGTATTGACTATATCTGGAAGAAATTATATAATAGCGTCGAAAAATAGTTATGTTCATAACAGAAAGGAGCGCTATAGATATGTCAGAAGACAATGAAGAAATCCAAAACGGAACAGAAGAAGAATACGCTGAATACTGGACAAATAAAGGTGCTTTAAAAGCAATGAATACACCAGAATACCAAAAGATTAGCAAAGAAAAAGAACGAAGATTCAAAATGATAGTAGAAATGACTATTCCATGGCAACGAAAACTCATGTCAGAGATAATCGACGAAATAAAAAGCATGGAAAATGCACGCTCATCTATAGAAATGGACAATACATTAAAACTAATATATAATGAACAAAAATAAATAAACTTAGTAAGATTATAGAAAATAGCATAACACTGATTAACAGGTGCTATGCTATTTTAGTATACTAATAACAAAAAATAATTAGTTGATAGAGTTGGTCTCGTAGCTGACTTTATTTTTTGCATAAAAAAATATGTGTACTCGCAGATACACATACTTCATCAACTTATTCACTGTGATTATAACAAGTTTTTTAACTTACTCGGCAAAACCACGTTTGTGGATTTGTCATTTCAAACACATAAATAAATGGTGCGATTGAAGGGACTCGAACCCCCAACCTTTTGGTTCGTAGCCAAATGCTCAATCCAATTAAGCTACAATCGCATATCCATAATCTATTATACTAGCAAAATAATAAAAATTCAACCCCTATTTAACAACAATTCCTAATAATTTAGAAATATCTACTGCTTGCTCCATATTAAATACAGCTCCAGAAAGCAAATTTTTATCAACAACAAACCCATCAATGCACGAATCAGAAAAATCAATTCCACGCAAATTAGAGCCGAAAAGATTTGATTCAGTAAGATTACATTCAGAAAAACTAAGTTTATTAAACTTTACAGAAGTAAAATTAGAATCATCTAATTTGCAATTAATAAAATCAGTATTGCGAATCAAAGATAAATTAAAATTAGCATAACTACCAATACAATCTCTGAAAGTAACGCCAAGAAAAGAACAGGCAATAAAATTAATACCAATAAATTGACAATCAATAAAAGTGCAATCAACAAAACTAGCATTTTCAAAATTGCAATTAGATAAAACACAATTATCAAACTTAGACTTAGAAAAACTGCAACCAGAAAAATTGCTCTCAGACAAATTACAGCCTTTAAATAAACAACTCTTAAACTCTATAGTATTATTAGAACAATCAATTAAGTCACTAACATTTGCAAAATCCTTACCAACAACATCATCGTTACTGCTTAAACATTGGCTAATAAAATCAAAATTATTCATAGTAGAAAAACCTTTCTAAAAATATATACAAATTATAACATAATCAATCAACAAAATCATCAAAATATTGAATTATATCACAATAATATGATATACTAACACTACAATATAATAAAATAGCAAAAGTAAACATAAGAACAAAGGAGATATAATTTATGAAAAAAAATAAAAAAGTAATTATAATTTTATCAATATTAATAATCATTATAATTCTAATTATTGCAGGGATAATCTTCTTTAGAAGTAAAACAAACAATACAAGCGAAAATACAACAATAGTAGAAAAATATGATGTAATCTATGAAGGCGGATTAAAAGTAAACACGAGCGAAGAAGTTGCTAAATCAAAGAAATTCAATACATTAGACATAAGCAATGCACGTTTATCATGCAGAAATGGACTAAGCACATTAATTGCAGATATAACAAATAATACAAATGAAGCCACAGAAGGACAAACTGCTAATATTGAGATACTAGATGAAAACAATAATGTAATAGAGACAATTGTAGCAGAGATCTTACCATTAAAACCAGGAAAAACAACACAACTTAATGTAAATATAACAACAGACATAGCAGGAGCCTATGATTTTAGAATAACAAAAAAATAAAAAAGGGAGCAAATACGTGAAAAAAGAACAAGAAATAATTGACAAAAATCAAGCAATAGAAACAATAAAGCCAATATTTGAGAAATATAACAGCTTTTCAAAAGACCATGGAATACTAAAAAGCGAATTATCAGAAGAAATAAATGAAGAAAATAAAAAGCAATTTCAAGAACTTTTAAACCATGGAATCATAAAAAAAGCAAAAGGAAAATTTTATTATGATCAGTTAGTGGAAGGAACTCCATGGAATAAGAAAAAAAGCAATAAAAAGATAAAAATAATATTAACAGCAATTATAAGTTTAATAATCATAATCGCAATAGCAGTAGCAATAATGTTTGCAAAAAAATCTAATAAGGAAGTAACTGATGGAACACTAAAATTCAAAATTAATACATCATGGACGCAATATACTAACATGTATAATGGTGGATGGAACTACTATAAATACATAAATACAAAACCGGTAGAAGACAGTAATACAATAGAAAGCAACGATTATAGCCATGAACCAGCATATATATCAATAGCGTATCAGCAACTTGAAAGTGGAGACAAAAAAAGCATTGAAGAAAGAAAACAAGACGTAACAGACTCGATAGACAAATTACAAGATAAGCCAAACGAAAGCAGTGTAGAAACAGACAAAACAGCCCAAAAATATGATGTAATAAAGATAAAAATAAAATACAACGAAGATCCTCAAACCGTAGAATATCTATATTATATATACACATCTGATTATGTAATAAGTATAGATGCATACTCATATACATTCCAAGATGAAGAAACTTTACAAAATAATATAGAGAATATAACGAACTCTATTGAAGTAAATGCAAAAAATAAATAAAAGTCATTAAAAAGTCACTTATACAATATATAATATAAAGAATAAAAAGCTCGGAGGAATAAAAGTGGATAATAAAGAAAAAGAGCAGACAATAGAAAATAAAGAGCAAACCAAGAAATCGAACCCAAAGTTGTTAATATTTAATACAATATTTATAATAGCAGTACTCGTAGGCGTATTCATATATATGATGAATGAAGATGGAGCCGAACATATAGGAGAAGTACTTAGCACAGCTAATCATTTGTGGATGGCGATTGGATTTGTATTCTTAATAATGATGTGGCTAGCAGAAACGATGAACTTACACATTCCATTAAAAAAATTATATCCAACACAAAAGTTTACTAATACATTAAAAATAACAATGATAGGACAATTATTTAATAACTTAACACCATTTAGCACAGGTGGTCAAGTAATGCAAGTATATGAAATGAATCGAAGTGGCAAGAGAACAAGTGATTCACTATCAATATTAACAATGAAATTTTTAGTACAACAAATCACAATGATGTTACTTAGCTTAGTATTTATAATATTTCAATTCACATATTTTAGACAAGTATTTCAGAATTATATAGCAATAGGAATAATCGGATTATGTATAAATATTGGAATGATGATAATACTAATATTAATAGGAACTAAAAAAGAACTTATAATGAATGTTGCAAGACCAGTTATAAGATTTATAGCCAAAATAAAAATAGGAAGAATACAGTTTATAAAAAATCACGAAGAGAAGATCGAAAAATTTGATCAAAGCGTAATAAACTTTAATAAACAATTCAAAATGATGAAAGACCATCCTAAAGTAGTAGCTCAAATGGCTGTGGCAGGAACGATACAAGCAATAATGTATTATGCAATAACATACGCTGTATATAAAACATTTGGAAATAATGGAACAAGCTTACCACAAATAGTAATATTACAAACATTCCTAATGTTACTAGTAAATATAGTACCAACACCGGGAGCAGGACTAGGCGCAGAAGGTGGATTTATATTAATATTTGGTCCGATATTTAGAGAAGGAACAATAAACATAGCAACATTATTTTGGAGAATGTATACATTTTACATGCCAATGTTAATAGGAGTACTATTCATGATACCAACTAAAAGAGATAGAACAGTAAGAAAAGAAAGTTGGGATAAAGAATAATAATCATAAAGCCCTAAAACTAGTTAAACCTAGTAACAGGGCTTTTATTAAAAGTTTACATAGATTTTACAATAAATTATTGCTAAAAAAATACTGATATGCCATAATTAAAATAGATAAAAAGATAAAAAGGAGATAGAAATGCCATACATAGAATTCAAAAACGTATGTAAAGAATACAAAATGGGAGAGATTACAATTAAAGCACTTGACAAAGCCAATTTTAGTATAGAAAAAGGTGAACTAGTTGTAATTGTAGGTCCAAGTGGAGCAGGAAAAACCACTACTCTAAACATACTAGGAGGTATGGACTCTGCAACAAGTGGAAAAGTAATAGTAGATAATAAAGAAGTAACACATTTAAAAAACAAAGAATTGATAAAATATAGAAGAGACGACATAGGATTCGTATTTCAGTTCTATAACCTAATTCAAAATCTAACAGCTATTGAAAATGTAGAGATAGCTACACAACTATGTAAAAATGCACTAGATCCAGAAAAAACATTAGAAAAAGTAGGACTAAAGAATAGAAAATCAAATTTCCCAGCTCAATTATCAGGAGGAGAGCAACAAAGAGTTGCGATAGCAAGAGCAATAGCTAAGAATCCTAAGCTATTATTATGTGATGAACCAACAGGTGCATTAGACTATAAAACAGGAAAGCAAATACTAAAACTTTTGCAAGACACTGCAAGAAAAGAAAAAATGACAGTAATAATAATCACACATAATACAGCAATAGCACCAATGGCAGATAAAATAATACATTTCAAAAATGGTAAAGCAGAAGATATACGCATAAACGAAAGTCCAATATCAATAGACGAAATAGAATGGTAAAATAATAGAAGGGAGAGAAAGTGAAAACTAAGCTACTCAAAAATAGTGTAAAAGAAATAAAAGATACATTAAAAAGATTTATATCAATATTGTTAATGTCATTTTTAGGAGTAGGATTTTTTTCTGGACTAGTAGCGTGCGGACCAGATATGAGAGAAGCAATAGATACATATTATGATGCAAGTAATACCTATGACATTGTAATCACATCAACACTAGGACTTACAGACGAAGATATAAAAGCGATACAAAATTTAGACAAATCTTACAATGTGTACGGAGTAAATAGTGTAGATAAAGAAATAACAATAAAAGAAGAAAAATTCAATGCAAAATTCATTGAACTAAAGTCAGAAATTAATGATATAGATTTAGTAAGTGGAAAAAGACCAGAAAATGATAATGAATGTGTGCTAGACAGCCAATTTGCAAAAAGAAATAAGTATGAGATAGGAAACAAAATAAAAACAGAAGAAAATGAATATGAGGTAGTAGGATTAGCCAAAAGTCCATTATACATAACTAGCACAAGAGGAACAACTAATATCGGAACAGGAACTATAAACTGTTATATATATATAAACAAAATAGAGCAAGACTACTACACAAACATATATGTAACATCAGAAAAAGCAAGAGATGAGCAGACATCAAGTAATGAATATAATAAGATAATAACGGAGATAAAAAACAAGATTAACTCGGTAGCAGAAGAAAGAGAAAATGCACGATATAATGAAATAAAAGAACGTGCAAATAGTAAGATAGAAGATGCAAGAAAAGAATTACAGAGTAAGAAAGATGACGCTTATAGTCAGATAAATGAAGGAAAAGAAGAAATAAAAAATGCAGAACTTCAAATATCTAAAGCCAAAAAAGAAATAGCAAATAACAAACAAAAACTAACAGAGCAAAAACAATCAGTAGAAAAGCAATTTGAGAGTGCAGAAAATAAAATATCAGAAAGTGAACAACAATTAAATCAAGCAAAACAGGGACTAAAGCAGGCAAACCAAGGTTTAGAAACAATAAAAACAAATATAGAATCATGTAATAATAATCTAACCCAATTACAACAAACAAAACAATTATTACAATCACAAGGAAAAGATACAACTCAGATAGATGCGCAAATAGAACAACTACAATCCACAATTAGTTCATTAAATGTGGAAAAGTCAAACCTAGAAAATCAAATAAGTGTAATAAAAACACAAATACAATCAGGCGAAGAACAGATACAAGCAGGTAAACAAGAATTAGAGAAAAATAAAGAAACTGCTAATAGAAATTTTGCAAAAGCAGAAAGTCAAATCAGTCAAGCAGAACAAGAGATAAAAAATAATGCAGGAAAATTAGCAAATAACAAAAAAGAACTAGAAGATAAAGAAAAAGAAGCAGAGCAGGAATTTAATAAAGCAGAAGAAAAAATAAAAGAATCAGAACAAGACATACATAACATAGAAAAGCCAACATGGTATATACACACAAGAGATGACAATAATGGGTATAACACATTTGTAAGCTCAGTAAAAAGTATGGAAAACATTTCAAAAGTATTTCCTCTAGTATTTTATATAGTAGCAATTCTAATAAGTTTAACATCAATGACAAGAATGGTAGAAGAAGAAAGAACAGAGATCGGAACATTAAAAGCACTAGGATATAACAATGCACAAATACTCGCAAAATACTGCTTATATGCATTATCTGCATGTTTGATAGGTGGACTAATAGGAATGGCAATAGGATTTAAATTTTTGCCAAGCATAGTATGGTATCTATACAAAATGCTATTTGATATAACATATTTCAAAGCACCATTTATAGGATTAATAGGAATATTAGGACTAGGAATAGCAATAATATGCATAGTTGGAGCAACGATAATTGTATGTATGCAAGAGCTAAGACATACACCAGCAGTATTAATGAGACCAAAGACACCTCGAGCAGGGAAAAAGATTCTATTAGAAAAAATAACATTTATATGGAAACGACTAAAATTCTCTCAAAAAATAACAGCCAGAAATTTATTTAGATACAAAAAAAGAGGAATAATGACAATAGTAGGAATAACTGGTTGTACAGCATTGATAACAGCAGGCTTCGGATTAAAAGATTCAATAACCGGAATCGTATCAGCACAATATGAAGATGTATTTTCATATAAAGAACAAATAATAATAGCACAAAAAGAAAATAGTATAGAAGAAATAGAAAATATAATAAAAAATACACAAGACGGTACAATAGAATTAAAACAAGCACTAATGAAAACAGCAACAATAGAACAAAGAGATGTAAATTTGATGATACCAGCTGATAATTTAGATAGCGTAATACATTTATACGATGGCAAAACTGGTGAAAAAGCTGAAATGCCAGAGACAGGAACAATAGCAATTTCAGACAAATTAGCAGATATACTAAACATAAAAGTTGGAGACACAGCAAAATTAGAAGACAGCAATGGAAATCAATATGAATACAAAGTATCAGAAATAATAAAGAACTATGTCACAAACTACATATTCATGACAAAAGAAACTTATGAACAACAAATGGGAGAATATAAAACCAATGCACTATTAACAACATCAGAATTTACAGATGAAACAAAGAAACAATTATTAGAAAACGACAATGTACTATCAATGATGGACGTTGGAACACTAACTAAAAGTGTAAATGATATGCTAAAATCATTAGACTATATAATAATCATACTAATTGTATCAGCTGCAATTCTTGCATTTGTAGTTTTATATAATTTAGCTAATATAAACATAGGAGAAAGAATAAGAGAAATCGCAACACTTAAAGTATTAGGATTTTACGATAAAGAAGTAGATGATTATATAAACAAAGAAAGCATAATTTTAACACTAGTTGGAATTATACTAGGATTCATAGGTGGATATGCACTATGCAATTTCTTAGTAAAGACTTGTGAACCAGATATGGTAAGATTTATAAGACATATACATATACAAAGTTACATATATTCAGGAGCAATCACAGCAATTTTCAGCATGATAGTAAATTTAATGGTACATAAAACATTAAAAAAAGTAGACATGATCTCATCATTAAAAAGTATAGAATAAATTATTTACAATATACTATTAAGTATGATAAAATGAAGAAAAAAAGGAGAAAATATGAAAAAGAAAAATATTATTATTACAGTAGCAATTATAATAATCGTGATAATAGCTACTATAGCAGTAATGCTAAATCTAAAAAAATCAAAAGGAACTCAAAATGGACAGCTTGAGACAGCTTCACAAATGAAATCAATGTTTGATTCAGTTTATAGCAAATTAAAAGATGAGTTACCAAGTCTAAATACTCAAAAGATTTCAACAAATGATGCTACACAAATAACAGCATATACAGGAATACAATCGACAGACTGTGTTGAAACACTAGTTGTATCAGAACCATTAATGTCATCACAAGCATATTCAGCAGTAACAGTAAAAGTAAAAGATGGAACAGACATAGAAAAGATAAAAAATGAAATGCTAGAAAACATTGACATGGCAAAATGGATTTGCGTATCAGCAGGAAAATTATATATTACTAATAATGGAAACACAATATTCATGGTAATGGCAGATGAGGAATGGTCAAAGCCAGTTTATGATGAATTTAAGAGCTATGTAAACAATAACATAGGAAAAGAACTAGAAAAAGACGGAGAAGATGGAACGACATTACCAGAAGAAATTATAGTACAATAACTAAAAATAAGTTTAATTTGCATTTAAGCAAGTTACATAGTAATTAAATAATTAAAACATAAGGCTTCCTTTGAGGGAGCCTTATGTAATAGGAGGGGACATGCTTTTTAATAGCATAACATTTATATACTATTTCTTACCGATAGTATTAATAATATATTTTGCAGTACCAAAAAAAATAAAAAATATAGTACTGCTAATATCATCAATTATATTTTACGCTTATGGAGAGCCACGATATGTACTACTAATGTTTATAGAAATCATATTAGCATATATAGGGCGGAATAATTATAGACAAACATAAAAGCAAGGAAGTTTTAATAGGAATCGTCTCCGTACATGTAATTTTATTAGTAATTTTTAAATATACAAACTTTATAATCAGCAATATAAATAACATATTTAATCAGCAAATATCAGCCATACAATTAGCATTACCAATAGGAATATCATTTTACACATTCCAAATAATAAGCTACGAAATAGATGTGTATAGACAAAAAGTAAAAGTGCAAAGAAATCTAATAAATCTTGCAACTTATGTTGCATTATTTCCACAGCTAATAGCAGGACCGATTGTAAGATATGAAACAATAGAAAAAGAATTACAAGAAAGAACACATAGCTTTGAAAAGATTGCCTATGGAATCAAAAGATTTACAATAGGCTTAGCAAAAAAAACAATAATAGCTAATCAACTTGGAGCATTATGCACAGTATGTAATGTAGCAGATGAAAAAACAGTAGTTTTATACTGGATAAGCGCAATAAGCTATATGCTACAAATATATTTCGACTTTTCAGCATATTCAGATATGGCAATAGGATTAGGAAAAATATTTGGATTCAGTTTTCTTGAAAACTTTAATTATCCATACATATCAAAAAGCATAACCGAATTTTGGAGAAGATGGCACATTTCACTTGGAACATGGTTTAAAGACTATATATACATACCATTAGGCGGAAGTAGAGAAGGAACAAAAAAATTAATTCGAAATATATTAATAGTATGGACATTAACAGGTATCTGGCATGGTGCAAATTGGAACTTTATAATATGGGGATTAATGTTTGGAATAATCCTTATAATAGAGAAATTATGGAGTAGAAAATACTTGGAAAAATTGCCTAAGATATTTAGAAACATTTATGTACTATTTATAGTAATGATAAGTTTCATAATATTTGGCGCAGACAGCTTAGGACAAGCATTTACAAACATACAAGGACTATGTGGAATACATTGCGATGGAATAATAAATCAGTACACAATATATTATCTAAAAAGCTACATAATAATATTAATATTAGCAATAATAGGAGCCACTCCGCTAGTTACAAACATAATTAATAAACTAAAAGAAAATGCAAAAATAAATAAAATTATAAATATAATAGAGCCAATATTTATAATAGTTCTATTACTAATAGTAACAGCATACTTGGTAGATAGCTCATACAACCCATTTTTGTATTTTAGATTTTGATATTATGAAAGCGAAAAGAGAGGAATAAATTTTAACATGACAAATAAAATAAAAAATATTGTTGTAACAATAACATTTTTTGCAATAATAATAGTAACTATGATAGCCAATTTAATAAAAAAAGATGAATTAATCTCAATTTCAGAAAGACGCAAGCTAGAACAAAAGCCACAATTTACGCTAAAACAACTAACAAGCGGAAAATATTCAGACAAACTAGATAAATACGTAACAGACCAATTCATACAAAGAGAGAATTTAAGAAAAACGAAAGTAAACATAGAAAAGAAATTATTAAAAAAGAAAGATTATAACAACTTATATGAACAAGACGGCTATATAATAGAGCAAAATTATCCATTAAATACGCAATCAGTTAAAAACATAATAAACAAAATAAACCAAATTGCAAATGAATATCTAACAGAAGAAAATAACATATATTACACAATAATCCCTGATAAAAACTATTTTGCAAGTGAAGATCACCTAAAAATAGATTATTCTGAAATAGAAAAAATAATGTCAGAAAATCTTGATAAAATGAAATATATAAATATAAAAGATGAATTAAACTTAAATGATTATTACAAAACAGATACACATTGGAAACAAGAAAATATAGTAAAAATAGCAAAAAAAATTGCACAAGAAATGAATATAAAGATTTCGAAAGAATATACACAAGTTGAACTAGGCAAATTTAAAGGAACATATTCCGGAAGGTTGCCAACAAATAATGAGGATGATAATTTGATAATTTTAACAAATGACATAATAAACAACTGCACAGTATATAATTACGAAACTCAAAAAGAAAGTACAGTATATGATTTAAATAAAATGAGCAGTTTAGATAAATATGATGTATATTTATCAGGAGCTACACCATTACTTACAATCAACAATCCAAATTCAGATAATAATAAAGAATTAATCATATTTAGAGATTCATTTGGAAGTAGCATAACACCGCTAATACTAACAGGATATAGTAAGGTAACTTTAGTAGACACACGATATATGTCACCAAAACTTATAAACCAATATATAAAATTCGCAAATCAAGATATACTATTTATGTATAGCACACTAATAATAAACAATAGTAGTTCATTAAAAAATTGAAAAACATGCACCAATATGCTATAATGAAAGCAATAAAAAAGGAGATTTTATAATGAAAATAATAAACAATTACGACGGAAGTTCTATTGATATAATAAATGAAGACTTAAGAAAAAATGAAGCAGTATTATCATTAAGAAAAGAAAAAGATTCATATAGCCATTATTATAACTTTCGAGTAGAAAATGACTTAAACAAGGTTGGTACAGTTTTTATAAAAAATATAACAAAATCAGCCTACTATTGTCCAGATCAAGAACATGCTCCATATATAAAAGAAACAGATAAAGAATGGAAAAGACTAGACTCAGAAGAATGGAAAATTGCCAATGACACACTAAAAATAAATATACAACCACATAAAGTAGAAGAAATATCATTATCTCCTAGATACACAAAAAATGAATTAGATGAATTTATAAGTAAAATAAAAAATAATCCTAATATACACATAGAGGAAAAAATATTACCACAAATAGAAATAGGAGATAAAGAAAATCCAACAATAATAGTGATTGGAAGACAGCATCCAGGAGAAACATTATCAAGCTTTTTTATAGAAGGAATGATAGAGGAAATAATAGAAAATAAATTAAAATATCACTTTTTAATATATCCAATTGTAAATCAAGAAGGAGTAAAAAACGGAAATCATAGATATTTTAACGAAACAGACTATAATAGAAGCTGGAACAAACAAGATGCCCCACAAGAAATTAAATACATAAGAGAAATAGTAAAGAAAACAAAACCAGAATATTTTATAGATGTACACAATGATGAAATATCATCAAAAGACTATGTAACAATGAAATCAAACATAACAGAAATAGGTGGAATACAAGTATTAAAGCCACGAAGTACTATAAAAAGATTTATAAGGGCAATAATAAAACAACACAAAATAATAAATCCAAGATTAAAAACAGCAAGAGAATATATACAGCAAGAATACAATTGTAAAAGCATTTTGATTGAACTATCGATGAATGAAGAATACACAAAAGCTAAAAATAAAGGAAAGAAGTTCATAATAGATTTATTGAAAGAAAGGAACTAAAAAAATGAAAAATAAAAGCATACTAATAGCTGTAAAAGATATGGAACAATTAGAAAACTATATAAGAATGTTAAAAAACGGAAAATTTGATGACGAAGAAAAATACAGCAAAGAAGTAAGATCAATGATAGAAGAATTTATGGAAAATGATTGGAAAGTATACCTAGGAACATTGGACAAATTTGATACAGAAAAAGGGATATTTTATAACATCTATTGCATAAATACTCAAGAAACAAATGACCTAGGTATAAAAGAGATAAACGATAAAATATCTGTTATGATAATAAGAAATGTCGGATCAGTAGAACAGAAATTTGTTGAAATAGAAACATGCTTAAAATATTTAATAAACAACTATACAGGAAAAGTAATAAATGATCCAAAATCAATGTTAAGAGGAATGACAAAAAGATACCTAGTTGAAATTAATGAAAAAGAACTAGAAAAATTTGGTGTAACAACAATACCAACAAAGATATTTGATAGAACAATCACATTTGAAGAAATATGCAAACAATATCCAGAGCATAGAGAAGATTATCTAATAAAACCAGTAACAGGGGAGCTTAGCAATTCTTTAAAATGCTTAGCAGATGTCGATGAACAATTTTTTAGATGGAAAGAAAACAAAGTAGGAGGTTGGGTAGTACAACCAATACAAAAAGAAATTTGGAAAGGAGAATATCAAATTTCACTTTTAAATAAACAAGTAATATATTCTCAGAAAAAAGAATACACAAATACAGATGAGAGCGTACCAAGTCAAAAAACAAGGATAATAAGCAAATACTCACCATCAGATAAGGAAGTTTCAAGTGCTGTTAAATTAGTAGAATATTTTGAAAAATTATACGATTTAAAGATAGATATCTGCAGAGTAGATTTCATGAAGACAGCTGATGGAAAAATGAAATTACTTGAATTTGAGATGGTTAATCCAGGATTTTTCATAGGATATATGAAAGAACACGATTTAGCAATAAAGAAAATAACAAAATCAATTAGAGAATACTGCGAGAGAAAACTTGAAGCATAAGCTATTTAATAATATATGTTTATAAAAATGAAAAAAATTAATATAATATTAAGAGAAGAATTATTTTTAATTTTCTTCTCTCATTTTATATAATAAAGAAAAAAATAAAAACGTTGAATTTTTTATTTTCAACGTTTACTTTAAATTATTAATTATTAAAATCCAAACTTTTTCATTCTTTCTTCTTCTCTAGAAGATAAATCTTTTAACCATTTAGCTAAGCCAGTATTATCAGTATTTCTTAAAAATTCAAAATACTTTATTCTATCATCTTTTTCGATAACAACAGGTGGTAAATTATTTTTTAACAATTCATAGTTTATAAGTAATCTACCAGTTCTACCATTTCCATCTTCAAAAGGATGTATTCTTTCAAATTCAATATGATATCCAGCAATCTTAGAAAATATATCTTGTTCATCATGATTATAATTGTATATATAATACATCATCAAATTTGGTACTTTTTCAGGTTCAGGTGGAATATATTCACTACCTTGAATAAAAACTTGTACAGTTCTATAACCTTCAGTATCTTTAATATCTCTATTTATAGTTTCATTTAATATTTTAATGAATCTTTCATCAAATTCTTCATTGTTTTGTAAATTCTTAAAAACTAGCTCTAATGCTTTTTTATGGTTAATAGCTTCATATATTTCTCTAGGTTCTTTTCCTTCTATTTTAAAGCTATTATCATTATAAAGAATAGCATAGGTTTCGGCATAAGTAAGGGTACTTCCTTCAATAGCATTTGAATGATAAGTACTTCTTGTGATTAAATCTTCTAAATAATTTTTATTATTTAAGATGAGTTCTAAAATAGTCATGATTTTTCCTCTTTTCTATAATCTTTTCACTATATTAATATATTACAAGCAGTTGAAATTGTTTGAGACAAATGTAATTAAGTGTAATATATATCTTTGTTTTTTTTCAATTTGGTATAATATTTTCTCTTTTTAAATTATGTTAAATTCTATCATATCAATTTTGGAAAGTCAATCATCAACAGTTGTCGCAAGCTTAGAACATAAAAAATTAGGCATTCTAGTCCTTATATTCAAATCTATATTGACAAAAAAATAAGCAGTAAATTCAATTTACTGCTTAAATATGGTCGAGGTGAGTACTCGACATTTTGTACTATTTTCTTTGATATTTCAGCCTTTGCAGTGATTGTACTTTATTTTACGGAACACTTTTGCGGAACATTTAAAGTTCTAAATGCTTAAAAATTTCGCACAGTTCCAGTATTTTTTTATAAGTTTTTAATAATTTTAACTAGCAACTATCTGCTTTATTCATTATTGCTCCAAATATATTCTTATTTATTAAATAATTAACAACACTTTTGTTTTCAGATTTAATAAAATCAGTATCTATATCAACATAGTATTTCATTGTAATAGATATATCTGAATGACCTAATATTTCTTTTAATACTACTGGAGCAATTTTTGCCTCTGCACATCTTGTTGCAAAAGTTCCTCTTAACATATGAGTGTGTATATCTGTTCTTGTTGCTTTTTTGCCTTTTGAATTAACTTCTTGATAAAGTCCAATTCCTAATTTTAATCCTGCTCGTTTTAATGCGGAATTTATACTAGCTTCTTCATATAATCCATATTGTTTATTTGTAGGATTATAAAATAACAAATGGAACTTATTTGGAATGATATGGTTCATAGCATCTTCAAGTGCTTTTCTACTAATATCATTTAAATCAATCGTTCTTTGTCCAGAAAAAGTTTTTGTTGATTCTCCTATTCTTGATTTTCCCTTTGTATCTTTAGTTTGTGTTCTTCTAATAATTACAATTCCTTTTTCTAGGTCAATGTCTTTAGCATAATCTAACACTAAAGCTTCGCCTATTCTCATTCCTGTACTAAGCAATAACAAAAATAGATATTTGTGTTTGAAATTTGAATAATCAACTTCATTTAAAAACTCTATTAGCTTTCTTTGTTCTTCTATTGTAAGTGCTATTCTGTGATGTCCGTTGTATTCGCTTTTAGGTTTTTCAATTCTTTTATAACCATCTAAAAAGTTATCTTTTATTAGTTGTTGATGATAAGCTTCTCCAAATCCCATACATAGTAGTTCATAATTTTGCTTTATGGTCGTTTTCGAATAAGTCTTGAGTTTAGCAAGATAATTAACTACTTCATCTCTAGTTACCTTTGCAATTGGCTTTCTTGCAAATGATGCGTTTTCAATTTGTTTTAATGTGTCTAATTTCCTTTTATAAGTTGATTCTTTAATTCGATTTAATTTAAATTGTTCCTCTATCATTGGTTTTACTAAATCTATTAAAGTTTTATTTGTTTTTGTTATAATTCTTGGTCCACCGTTTCTATCTAGGTTGATTTTATATTCCAAAGCATTGTTTAATGCTTCTTCTTCAGTATCAGCAACGAACGATTTCCTTTGAGTTTTTCCTGTTGTCTGATCTCTACCTATCGTTAAAACAGCTTTACAAGTTTTTGAAACATAAAACTTATCGCATCCTTTGCACAATTCATATTGTTTTTCTTTGTCAATGTTCTTATTTTTATTTTTTTTGCAACCCGCACATATTGATTCATCAAATTTTCCTTTTGGTCTTTTTGAGATATATGTGCCAACAGTTATTCCCTTAAATTTCATAATATTGTTCTCTCCTTTTCGTAATAAATTTAAGGAAAACTATTGCTATAATTTGATTTTATGGTATAATTATATCAGTTAAGGAAAGCTATAGCAATAGTTTCCTTTCAGTTTTTAAAAATACATAATCTTGTATTTGAAGGTTTAAATGTCGCATATTTAAATCTTCTTTTTTTATCTTTCATCTTCTTCGTTATTAACATGTCTTGTCTTTAGATATTCTCTTAAATTTTCTTCTGTAATTTTATAAGCTCTTCCAAATTTTTGGCAAGGAAAATCTTTTCTATGAAATAATTCTAAACAAGTTTTATTTCCTATTTTTAAAAGTTTCCTTACATCTGCTGTTGTAAGAAGTTGAATAGTTTCTCCCATATAACTTACTCCTCCTTTCGTTAATTTTTTGAATGATATTTTTCCTGTCCCTCTATTCTGGGCTAATAGCAAACGGTATTTTCATACTCCACTGGAATTTCACCACTCCGACTATGTCCGAGTTGCACCCATTGCTTGTGACGGTTTTATCACGCTCGAGCTGTGGCTATGCAAGTGTATCATTATTTTGTGTTTAGCTATAGGGTATTCAATTTTCAATGTGCTGTTCAAGAATTTTCTTAAATTTTCTTGACACTTTTTTGTAATTGCTGTATACTATTATTATAGATAATCACTTACTTGATGGATGTTAAAAAAGTAAGCTGTTACCGCTTACAATCAATTACTATATATTAATATAATACAGTAATTGATTATCTTTGTCAATAGATTACAAGAAAAATTTTGAAAAAATTTGGGAGATTGTAAAATGAATGTTAATTTTAATTTTGAAAATGGACAAATTAGCTATGTTTATAGCAATTACAAAATTGAAAAAATAAGAGATAGAAAATATATTCTACCAGAAAAGAAAGCTACCAAAAACGCTATTAGTTTAACAGAAAATATTGATAAAAAATTATTATCTTTATTAAATATTGGAAAAAAAGCCTACTTTTTTGAAGATATTAATGATTTAGAAATATTAAATTTTGCAGAGAATTATGGCTTGTTAGGATTTATGGCTGATTTTCCTATAAATAAGTATTACATATTAGAAAATGAAGTTATTTTTAGAGATTATAACTTTTCTGAAGCTAAAGAATATATATCAACTATGAAAGTTGAAGAATATTTAGAAACATTTATGCCAAGAATAAATAAAAGGGAAATGAAGAAAATTATAGATGAATGCAGAAAGCAAATACATTCTTGTGATTCTGAAAAAAATATAATAACAAATATGAATGAAAAACTTATTTATTCAATTAATTATGGAGAATCTGTTGATTTAATAATTTACTATGCAAGAGATTTATATAAGGCTTTGTATGAGTTAATTGATAATAAATACACAGTTAAGTTTCCTGCTCTTTCTAATATACATCATTTAGCAACCAATATAGATGGTTTATCAAATGCAGAAATAGAATTGAATGTGTTTAATTTAAAACAAGTAATAGATTTAGCTTTTTCAATTCAATTAGCACGAGATGTAAGACTATTAAAAATTTGTAATTTTTGCAATAATGCATTTATTGCAAATAACCCAAAAGCTGAATATGATACGCCACAATGTAAGAATAAAGCCAATGTATATAAAAGCAGAGGAAAAACTATATCTCGTCATGTAATACATACTGATAATGGAATTGCAGTAAAAATGCCAAGTCAAGAATTGTCTGATAGCACGATAAAAAGATTAAGGAAAAAATAGAATATCAAAAAGTTAACTATGGCACTGAATTTATGCTATTTATTCAGTGTCATAGTTTAAAAGCAAAAGTTAACTTAATTCACTCCATACCTATTGACTTATGGAGTGAATTAGGTTAAAATGTTTTTGGAGGTAAAAAGTATGTTATATAATCATAGTGAAATAAAAAATAAGTATAAAAGTACTTATCAAATTAGAAAAGCCTTAGAAAATAAAGAAATATATAAAATTGAAAAAGGAATATATTCTGATGTGCCAAGTGTACATTATTTAGCAGTTATAATGAAAAAATATCCATATGGAGTATTTACTTCTTATTCTGCTTATTATTATCATAATCTTACAGATGTAATTCCAGATAAAATATATTTAGCTACAGATAGAAATAACAGAATGATATCTTCTAATAAGATAAAGCAAGTCCGTATGAAAGAAGAATTATATAATTTAGGAAAAACTGAAATTAACTATGAAGGAGTAAAAATAAATATTTATGATAAAGAAAGAATGCTAATTGATTTGGCTAGAAATAAAAATCAAATTGGCTATGATTTATATAAAGAAATAATATCTAATTATAGAAAATTAGCAGATTCATTAGATACACAAAAGATAGAAGAATATTTACAATACTTTGTAAATGGAGATAAAATTTTTGAAATAATACAAGACGAGGTGTTTTAATGGATATATATGAATTGGTAAATAAATACATATCAGCAGGTTATTCTGAAGATGATGCAATTCCAAAAGTTGCTCAAGATATTGTTTTGCTTAAAATTGGAAATAGCAAATATAATAAAAATATAACTGTAAAAGGTGGAGTTGTAATGCATAACATTTCTAAAGATATGCGTCGTGCAACTCGAGATATGGATATAGATTTTATAAAATATTCTTTGGAAGATAAATCAATTCTTAATTTTATAAAGGAATTAAATAATACAGATGATGGCATAAAAATAAAAGTTACTGGAAAGATTGAACCATTACATCATCAAGACTACGATGGAAAAAGAGTTTACATACAACTAACTGATAGCCATCGCTATTCAATAAGTTCAAAACTAGATATTGGAGTACATAAATATTTTGATATGGAACAAGACGAGTATTATTTTGATTTTAACATAATAGATGAAAGTGTTAGTTTACTTATAAATTCTAAAGAACAAATAATTGTTGAAAAATTAAAATCATTATTAAAATTTGGTATTACCTCTACTAGATTTAAAGACATTTTTGATTTTTATTATTTAATTAATAATGAAAATTTAGATAAGGACAAGCTAATAAAGTACATAAATATTTTAATTTTTCAAGATGGAAATATGCGTGAAAATACATTAGAAGATGTAAATAAAAGATTAACAAATATATTAAATAATAGGAGATTTCAGTCAAGAATTAATACAGCAAATAACAATTGGTTAGAGATACCTATTAAAGATGTTATTGAGAATGTGTTAGAATATTTTAGTAATTTAACAATGATAACACAATAAAAATGTTAAACAAACAAATTATAATAAAAACTTAAAAATAGTCAGTGAAAAGTTTACACTAATCAAAAAATTAATATGAGGAGGAAAAAATGAAAGTATTAATTGCTACAAAAAATCAAGGTAAAATTGAAGGAGCTAAAAAAGCTTTGGAACATTATTTTAAAGATGTTGAAATTATGGGGATACCTGTTGAATCTGATGTTCCAGATCAGCCCGTAAACAAAGAAATTTATAATGGAGCTAAAAATAGAGTTAGAAATCTAAAAGAATATGCAAAAGAAAATAATATAGAAGCAGATTTGTTTTTAGGAATTGAAAGTGGAATAAATGATTTATTAGGTAGATGGATGATTACTAATATTGCAGTAATTGAAGATGATAAAGATTTTGAAAGTTATGGAACAAGCCCTTCATTTCCAGTTCCAGACAATTTAGTGCAGAAAGTTTTAGATACAAATTTAAGTGTAGCAATGGATACTGTTTTAGGAGAAGATAAAGAAAGACATAATCATAGTGGAGGTATTCAATTATTAACACATAATGAAATTTCAAGGATAGATTTAACAGAATATGCCTTTATAATGGCTCTAACAAAATATATTAATGGAGAGAAATGGAGATAAGTAATGAAAATAGGAATTGATATTGATGATACAACATTTTTAACAGTGAAATCAATGCTAAAATATGCAGATATATTTGAAGAAGAAATATCTGGAGTACCAACTAATAGAGATAGTTTTGGTTTGATTAAAAATAGATATTATTTAAAAGCTTTGTATGGATGGGATGAAAAAACTAAATTTGCTTTTTTTGATAAATATTATAAAAATGTATTAGAAGAATGTACAATGCTTCCTAATGCAGATAAGACAATTCAAAAATTAAAAGAAGAAGGAGATACAATACATTTTATTACAGCAAGGTTAATGAATATTAAAAATTGTGATACAGAGGAAATCACTAGAAAAAGTTTGGATATTTTTAATATTCCCTATGATAGTTTGAATTTACATATTAGTGATAAATTAACATTTTGTAAGGAACATGGAATTGATGTGTTAATTGAAGATAGTTATGAAACTTGTAGAGAATTAGCTGATAATGGTATTAAATCAATTTTAATGACAACTAAAATGAATAGTGACATTGAAGATAAAGAAATAGTAAGAGTAAATAATTGGGATGAAATTTATGAAGAAATAAGAAACAAAGTAAAAAGTGAATTAGAATAGTATGAAGGAAAGGAACTAAAATGTTTATTTTAAATTTAGAAATTAAAAATTATAGATTATTTAAAACAAATGATAATTTTAAAATAAATAATTTCAATATACCAGATAATGAAAATGAAGGTTCTGGATTAAATATATTGGTTGGAGAAAATGGTTGTGGAAAAACGACAATATTAGATGCAATATCCTCAGCACTACTTGATTATAAAGCTGAAGCATTTAAATTAACCGAAATAAATAATATAAAAGAAAATACAGAAATAATAATAAATTCAGATAAAGAATTTAATGTAAATGGAATATTCCCAAAGTCAAACTTTGATGCTATAGGCTTTAAATTTGTTGGAAAAATTAGAAGTAGAGTCAATAAATCTCATTTATTAACTCCTGTAGTTTCAGAACAGTATTATATAAGTAAAAATCCAGATAAACCTGCAACTACTTCTCCTGAATTAAGAGTTAATGTTCCCAATTCTTTTGGAAGTAAAAGATATAATGAAACTGATATATTATACTTAGACAAAAATAGACTATTTCAAACACGCTCAGGAACTTACAACTCTACTAGATTTGATAGAATTATGAGCGATTTTAATTTTCAATATAATAAGAATACAGAAGTATTTGAAAATTTAAATGATGACTTGAATAAAAAAATCAAATTGGACAAGATAGAAAATACATATTTAGAAGATGCTATTAACAAATTTAATGAAATTAGTGGTTATAAGGTTAAACTGGATTTTATAAATAATTATTTGCCTTTTTCTAATGCTAGCTTCACAATTAGTCAAGATAATAATATGCAAATTGGATTATCTGATTTAGGCTCTGGATATGAAATGATGTTTTCTTTGATTTATTCTTATTATCTTTCAAAACAAAATGGAAAAAGTCTAATAATTTTAATAGATGAACCAGAATTACATTTACACCCAATGCTTCAAGAAAAATTTGTTAATTTTTTATTAGAGATATCTAAGAGTTCTCAAATAATAATTACAACTCATTCACCATTACTAATAAAGCAATTTGCATATAATGAGAATGTTAAAAATATTATTTTGTATAAAGACAGAACTGTAAAAGACTTTGCTGAGCAAAAATTAACATATATTTCAAGTAATGAAACAAATTATTTAGCATTTAATTTACCTACTGAAGAATATCACAATGAGCTATATGAAGAATTGAAATTTAAGTATGCTGAAGATTGGACAATCAAAAGATTTGACAATGAGTTTTTTGTTCAAGCAAAAAAAGAAAAAGCAGAATATCCTGAAAAAGGAATAGAAAATAGAGTAAGCTTACATACATATATAAGAAATCAAATTCACCATCGTAAAGAAAATGGAACACCAGATAAAGATTTATTAAGAAAATCAATAGAAATAATGAGAAGCTATTTATAAAACTATAAAAATAAATATTAAGGAGGAGTTTATGAATAAGAATGTATTAGTAACAGGTGGTACAAGAGGAATCGGAGAAGCTATATCAAGAGAATTTGCTAAAAAAGGTTATGATATAATAATTAACTATGTTAAGAGCAATAAAAGAGCTGAAAAGCTAAAAGATGAATTAGAGTCAACATATAATATAAAAGTATTACCTATTCAAGCAGACTTAGCTAGTGAAACGGAAATTAATAATATGGTAGATGTAGCTATCAAAGAATTTGGAAAGATTGATGTTTTAGTAAATAATGCAGGAATCGTTATTGATAAGGAGTTTAAAGATAGAACAGTTGAGAACTGGAAACAAACCTTAAATATCAATTTAATTGCACCATTTGTTTTAACAAAATTAGTTGGAAAAGAAATGTTTAAACATAAGAGCGGAGCGATAATAAATATTTCTAGTACAAATGGATTAAATACATATTATCCAACAAGTGTAGACTATGATGCATCAAAATCTGGATTAATTAGTTTAACTTATGATTCTGCTGTTCAATTTGCACCATATGTAAGAGTAAATTGTATCGCACCTGGATGGATAAATACTGAAATGAATAAAGAACTTCCAGAAGATTTTGTGAAAGATGAAACTGAAAGAATTTTAGTAAAAAGATTTGGTGAGCCAGAAGAAATTGCAAAGGTAGTAACATTCCTAGCTAGTGAAGAGGCTAGTTTTGTAAATTCTGCAGTAATAAAAGTAGATGGAGGTTGGTACTAATGAAACAAGAACTGATTAGAATGAGTTCTATTGATAATATTGAAATGGTTGGAATATTATATGAACCAGAAGAAAAGAGTAATAACATAGTAATTCATGTACATGGTTTATGTGGCAACTTTTATGAAAATCGCTTTCTCGATGTATTAGCAAAAACTTATACAAATAAGGGGTATAGTTTTTTAACTTTTAATAATAGAGGAACAAATTTTATTTCAGAATTGTTAAAAGGTAAGGATTGTGCAGTGATAGGTGGTTGTTATGAAAAGTTTAAAGACTGCTTATTAGATATTGAAGGAGCAATTAAATATGTAACAAATAAAGGATATACAAATATTATTCTTGAAGGTCATAGTTATGGATGTAATAAAGTAATTTATTATTACAATAAAAAGAAAGATGAAAGAGTAAAGAAAATTGTATTATTAGCCCCTTGTGATATTCCGCAAGAAGGTGTAAAATTCTTAAGTAAAGAAGAATATGAAACTGCAAAAACTGAATCAACACGATTAGTCAAAGAAGGAAAAGAAAATGAACTAATTGATTTTTCTGTTAATGCCAATGGAGTAATTGGTGCTGGAACCTATTATAACGATTTTTTACCTAATGGTGAAAATGATTTTATAAGATATATTGACGGAGTAAATGGAAGGAGCGAAGTACTTAACAATATTGACATTCCTGTGTTAGTTATATTTGGAGATGCTGATGAGTGCGTATTAACGCAAGATATCGAAACAGTAAAAGGATATTTGTATAATAATATCGAAGATTGTAATATTAATATTATAAAGGGAGCAAATCATTCATATACAGATAGCTATGATGCATTAGAAAAAATAATTAAAGAAAATATTTAGTAAAGATAGAGCTAAATCAAGCTCTATCTATTCTTCTTATATCTTTACTTTTTGAGTTTTCCAACTCATTATTTAGTTGATTTTTTGCCTCTCTATTTTTTATTAGAATAGCTTCTTTTTCGCCTTTTTCAGCTGTAGCTATAATTCTTTTGCAAGTTTGTATTTTTGAATTTATTTTATCTATATCTTTTGTGAGATTATTTAATCTATATTCAAGAAAAGACCTATCAGTTTCATTGGTAGTTTTCCTATATAATTGCCTTAATTTCTCTCGTTCTGCTTTTAAAGGCGTAACTTCTTCAATATATTGCATTCTTAAATTTTGAGTATCTTCTTTTGATTTTAGATTATAAGTGCATATTAAACTCATTTCATCTGCTAATTTATTAAATTTATCCATTTCTTGATAATATTCTTTTGTTCTTTCTTCATAATGAATTTTAGGTGGCAATTTTCCGAGTAGATATGAATAATGCACATATAACCTATAAAATGATGAGCTCTTTAATTTTTCTTGATCAATCTTAATACCATCATATATTCTTACTTTATATACTTTTTCATTGTTATTTCTTTTTAAATATTTATCATATACAGCACTCTGATATATTCTAGTTTTAATATTTTCAAAAGTATAATCTTCTCCAAATGCTCTTGCAAGTCTTATATTTCTATTATAATATGGAGATGAAATAGATATAGAATTTCCAGATTTTTTAATATAATAGCCTTTATAATTTAATATATCTACAAACTCCTGATATTTTTGAGCATCTTTAATTGCTTCATCAATATCAGCTTTTATAAGTTCCATTTTGCCAGAATTACGGTTATAATTTGCAATTCTACTCTTTGATATATCACTTACTGTAGTAGCTTTTGTACTTTTAATTATAGATAGTCCATATTTTCTACAAATATCATCATTCGTTTCTCGAAGTAAAGCAATTTCAACATTTGAATTATGATATTTACTTCCATCTGTAAATGAAACTGAATTTAAAACTATATGATTATGAACATTTTGCTTATTAGTATGAGTGCAAACTATAACTTGATATTTATCGCCCCATAGTTCTTCAGCAAGTTCTATTCCGATTTTGTTACATTTTTCTGGGGAAATTTCATTACCATTAAAAGATTGTATTATATGATAACCTAATCTACCATCTTCTTTATGGAATGCTTTTTTAGTTAGCATCATTTGAGAATAAGCTGTTTGTGGTAGACAATTTATTGCAGATACTAAAATACCATTTTCAGTTTTTTCTCCGTTCATTGCATAATTTATTACTGCTTCTAAATTTTTCTTAATAACTTTATATTTTGTAATAGCCAACTTAAATCACTCCTTATTTTTGTTTAGAATAAATCTTCCTTTCAAACCTTAAAATAAAATCAGCTAAAGTCTTTAAAATATATTTATAATCATCGTGCGAAACACTGTATCTAGAATTTGCAACTTTAGCAATTTGATTTATATTATTGGCTATACCATATAAATCTCTTTGAAAAGATTTTATTTCTTCAGTTGGTTGTGCTTTTATTCTATAACCTTTAATTAAACTTCTAATAAATTCAGCTTCACTTAAACCTGCTTCTTTTGATTTTCTTTTTAATAATTCATCTTCTTTTATATCTAACCATATTTGTTTTTTTATATTTCTTTTTCTCATAATTTTCATTCTCCTTTTTCAAAAAAATTGACAGTCTATTTTTTTTAAAGACTGCCAGAAAATATATAATATTATAAAAGGGTTTGGGAAAGAATTTCTCATCAATCAGTTTTGTGTCAAAACTGACAAGCTGCATTTATACGGGAGTATAAATGCGATGCTTGCTTTCAAAATAGCATAAAGTTTTAAAGTAGCTAAAACATCCTAAAAAAGAGAAGAAAATTTTGAATTTCTTCTCTTAAAATAATATTTTATTTCTTAATAATTCCTAAATTTTTAAAATAGAAATTATACATAAATTAATTCTTTTAATACAATTTCTTCGGCTTGATTTTTAAAATTATTCATCATTCCTACCCAATAAAGTTGGCCTGTATTTTTCATTTCTTCTGTTAAATTACTTTGCTCTTTTAATGATTTTATAATTTCTTCTACTCTTTTTGTTGCAGCTTCCTGTACTCCTTCTAAATGGTCAATTAATTTATTATCTATAAAGAGAATAGTATATTCAGCTTTTTTGTACTTTTTTAGATATTCTAATCTTAATCGACCGTATTTATTTAAGTCAATTTTTCTTTGAGGTTCTATCACTAAATTTGGCAAATAATAATCGCCATTTCTTATATACTCAATTCCAGTTTTTTCATCAATAAATCTATCTTTTAATTCTTTATTTTCCATAATTTTAAATCTCCTTTTCTATACATTACAATATAATTTATCTAATTGTTCTGGTTCATAAACTCTTTGTTCATAATTTGAATATGAATTTTTTCTCTGGGGCGTATCACTATAATTAGTTTTATTATATTTATTATTACTACATCGTAAATTCTCCGACTCTTGATTCGTAGATTTTCCGTTTCTTGACTCGTAATTTTTACGGCTCATAATTTTTTCGGTTGATATATGCTTTATTTTTCCAACATAGATAATATTCTTTTTTCTAAAGCCTACTCTCTTTTCATATATCAATTTAGCATTGTTTAACTCTCTAAATGCTTTTGTAACTGTTTTATCTGATAAGTTTAGTTTCTCTCCAGCCTCTTTTCTTGAAAATATTAAGAATATATTTCCATCTTCATCAATCCATTCATTTTTCATTGAAACTGATAGCCTATCTAGTAAAAGTGCATATAATAATTTACTATCTGAATTTAGCTTTTTATAATAAGGGTTTGTAAATAACTCTTTTGGAACTTGATAAAAAGTATTTTCAAGATATTCATTTACTTTATAAGGTATAAAATCCATAACAATAGTTCTCCTTTCAGTTTTTTTAGGCAACACTGAAAGTGGCTAAATATCAATGAATTTTGCTTTGCGGAAATTTGCGGAACAATTTTTTAAAAGATTTTAAAAATTGCGGAACATTTTTCTGAACAAAATATTGGAATTTTTGAGAATTTTTTAGAACGTAAAAAAATTGTGCTATTCTCTAAAATCTTTAGAAAATAGCACTTTTTAATTTTGTTGACTGTTTTAAAATTCTGATGAATTTCCATAAAAAACGGTCTAATATGGTCGAGGTGAGGTACTCTAGCCAATTGCTATTTTTCTTTATTTATCAAGCATTTTAAAGTCTTGTGTTTTTACTTTGAAACTTTTCCTTGAAACTTTAATAAAATTAATTCTGATAAATTCTAGTAAGGTTTCAAGGCTTCTCTTTTGTGTTTTTAAGCATAGTCGTAATCGTAATCAGAATCTACATTAAATATTTCTTTATCTATTAAATAATCTTCAACATTCTTATTTTCTGTTTTTTCAAATTCAATATCTACATCAACGTAGTATTTCATTGTGACAGTAATATCAGTATGACCTAATATCTTCTTAAGAACTGCTGGAGCGATTTTAGCTTCTGCACATCTAGTTGCAAATGTTCCTCTTAACATATGGGGATGAATATCAGTCTTTTTAACTAATTTTCCTTTTGTATTTTCTTCTTCATAGATTCCAATATTTAAATCTAATGCAATTCTTTTTAAACTGCTATTTATCGAATTTTCTACATACATTGTTCTATCTTCTTTACAAAATAATAAGTGATTTTTATTATCAATTTTATGTTGTAATGCACCTTGAATGATTTGATAAATTATATTATTCATATTCAATGTTCTTTGACCTGTATTTGTTTTTGTAGTATTTCCTATAATTGCTTTACCATTATTATCTTTAGTTTGAGTTCTCCTAATATAGATTTGTCTATTTTCTAAATCTATATCTTTGTCATAATCTAATACTAAAGCCTCTCCTATTCTCATTCCTGTGCTCAATAATAGTAACAAAATATATTTGTGTCGACATTCCTTATAACTTGCATTATTTAAATAATCAACTAATTTCTTTTGCTCATCAACTGTTAGTGAAACTCTGTGATGACTTTTATATTCGCTTTTCGGCTTTTCAACTCTATTATAGCCTTCCATAAAATTATCTGTTATTATATTTTCATATTTTGCTTGTCCAAATGCCATACATAATAGTTCATAGTTTTGTTTTATTGTACTTTTAGAATAGTTTTTCAAATTCTCTAAATATTTAACTACTTCATCTCTTGTAACTTTTGAAATAGGCTTATTAGTAAATTTCTCTTTAACTAGTTTCTTTATTGTATCTGATTTCCTTTTGTGTGTTGCTTTAATTATTTTCCCTAATTTATAATCTTCTTCAATTTTATTTTTTACAAGATCAATTATTGTTTTATTACTTTTTGTAATTATTTTAAATTCACGATTTGCTTCCATTTCAATTTGAAATGATAATGCTTTATTAAACGCTTCTTTCTCATTCTTTCCTACAAATGTTTTAGTAGTTCTTCTTCCTGTGATTGTATCTCTGCCTGTTGTTACTATTGCTTTAGGTGTTATAGAAAAATAGAACGAATCACATTCTACATTATTTTCAATAACTTTTCCATTTTCAAATTTTGTTATTTGTCTATATTTACATGTATCTTTCATTTTGCAATTGCTACAAATTTCTTTGCTAGACAGTCCTTTATCTTTAGAATTTTTTAATGTTTTTGTTAAATAAGTTCCTACTGTTATTCCTTTTACTTTATTCATTTTCTTGTTTTCCTTTCTTGTAAATTTTTAGGAAAACTCTTGATATAAGTAAATTTTTCGTGTATAATTATTTTAATACTATAGCAAGAGTTTTCTTGTGGATACATATTTTAAATAGTAGTTTGAAGGTTTAAATGTCGCATATTTAAATCTTCTTTTTTTATCTCTTGTAATCTTACTCATTTACTTCACTTAAAACTCTACGTGTACTTACATATTCATTAAATGAACTTACAGCAACTTTAAATGATTTTCCAACTTTTATACAAGGAAAATCAGAACGGTGGAATAAGTCTAAACAAGTTTTATTTCCTATTCCTAATATTCTTCTTACATCTGCTGTTGTATAAAATTTAATTTCGTTTTCCATAAGTTTTTTCTCCTTTCGTGTTTTATTTTATGATGATATTTTCCTTGTCCCTCATCATCTGGGAATTATTAGATGGTAATTTACATTACTCCACTGGAATTTCACCACTCCGACTTCGTCCGAGTTGCACCCTATACGATGAGTTAAGGCTATGCAAGTGTCTCATTATGCTGTATCTAACAACTGAAATATTCAATTTTCAATGTTCTATTTAAAGAATTTTGGGTAATTCTATTGACTTTTTAAAGTAATTATTGTAAGCTATATATATCAACAAGTAATTACTTAACTTTATCAGATTATAACGTAAGCTTTATAATTTGTCAAGTGATTACAATAAAATTTTTAGAAATTTTTTAGGAGTGAAAAATGAAAGCTAATTTTTATATAGAAAATCAACGTTTCTGCCTAGCTTTTGACAGATACGTAATCGAAGAAATAAATGGAAAAAGATATGTTCTACCAGAAAAAGGAGCTAAAAATCATGCTTCAACCTTTTCTGATTGGATAGATAGATATTTGATAGATATTTTAAATATTGGAAAAAAGGTATATTACAAAGAAGAAGTTGAAGATATAGAAATTTTAGATTATGTACGAAACTATGGATTATTTGGATTTATGGCTGATTTTCCAGTTAATAGATATTATGTGTTAGATGATACTGTTGCTTTAAGAGATTATAATTTAATTAATTACGAAGATCATATAACAAATATGAAATTAGAAGAATACTTACATTTCTTTATGCCGAAACTAAATAATAATCAGATTAAAGAACTTATTGAAAAATGTAGAAAAGATATATCTCCTAGAATTATGGAGAAATATCTTACACCAGAGCTAAATGAATTTTTGATTTTTTCTAAAAATTATGGAGAACCTGTTGATATGATTCTACAATATGCAAAAATTCTATATGAACATCTAGTTCACTTTGTAGAAGAACGTCACTTAATGAATTATTCTCCACTTATAGCAATAAATAATCTTTATACTAATATAGATAGCTTACACAATAATGAAATAGGTTTAGTTTATGGTTATTTAAAACAAGCAATAGATTTGAATTTTTTAGTGAATTTATCACAAGATACTATTATGCTTAAGATTTGTAAATTCTGTCATAAGGCTTTTATACCTAAAAACTCAAAGGCAGAATATGATACACCACAATGTAAAAATAAGGCTAATGTTTATAGTTTTAGGAAAAGAGCTCAAGAAGAAGATAATTAATACTGAATTGGAGGAATTCTGAATGGAAGAAATAAAAAATATATTACTTTCTTTAATTAAAGAAAACGAAAAAGAATATGTTGAATATAAGGAAGCTAAAAATAATTTTGATTTTAATGAACTTGGAAGATATTTTTCTGCATTAAGTAATGGAGCTAATTTAGTAGGAAAACAATATGCTTGGCTTGTATTCGGAGTAAGTGATAAAACTCATGAATTTGTAAATACTAATTATAGAAAAGGTGCTAATTTAAACAGCTTGAAAAAAGAAATAACTCAATCAACTAATGATAATATGACATTTATGGATATATATGAATTTGAAATTGATAGTAATAGAGTTATAATGTTTAAAATTCCTGCAGCAATTGGAGTACCAACTACTTGGAAAAACATTGCTTATGATAGAAATGATGAGTCACTAATTCCTTTAAATGATGTAAAAAGAGATACAATATTATCTACAGTAAATGTTGATTGGACAAGACAAATTATTAGTGACTTAACAGTTGATGATTTAGATAAAAATGCTATATTAAAAGCTAGAGAACAATTTAAAAAGAAAAATGAAAATAAAGAAATTGCAGATGAAATTGATAAAATGGATGATATTACCTTTTTAAATAAAGCAAAAGTTTTGTTAAATGGTAAAGTAACTCGTGCTGCATGGCTATTATTAGGAAGTGAAGATACAAATACATATGTTGATAATTATATTCCTTATATAACTTGGAAATTACAAGAAGGTACTGATATTATTGACTATGAACATTTTACGATTCCATTTATTATTACAATGGATAAAGCTAGTGAAAAAATCAGAAACTTAAGATATAGATATATGCCAAGTCAAACAACACTTTTTCCAAATGAAGTAGATAAATATGATATAAATATTCTCCGTGAGTTATTAAATAATGCCATTGCACATCAAGACTATAGAAAAGGCGGAAGAGTAAACATTATTGAAATGAAAGATAAATTGATGATATTAAATGAAGGTAGATTTATACCTCAATCAGTCGATACTTTAATTATAAATGAGGGTTATGTTCCGCCATATTATAGAAATCAATTTTTAGCACAAGCAATGGTTAACTTAAATATGATTGATACTGCAGGTATGGGAATTAGAAGGAGTTTTGAAAAATTGAGAGAAAGATTTTTCCCAATGCCAGATTATGACTTGAGTGAAAAAGATAGAGTAAAAGTAACTATATATGGTAAAATTCTTGATGAAAAATACTCTCAAGTATTATTTGAAAAAACTGATTTAAGCCTACAAGAAGTTATGCTTTTAGATAGAGTACAAAAAAATATCCCAATATCTAAAGAGCAATCCGATATTCTTCGTAAAGACAATTTAATTGAAGGAAGATATCCTAATATATATGTTTCTAAACAAATCTCTGAAATTGTTGATGATAAAGTTTCCTATACTAAAAAATCCGGATTCAATGATCAATATTATAAAGATTTAGTTTTGAAATATATAAATGACTTTGGAAGTATTACAAAGAAAGATTTAGATGAATTATTGATAAGCAAATTGCCTGACCATCTAAACAAAGAGCAAAAGAAAACAAAAATAAAGTATCTTGTGAATGTTTGCTTACAGAAGAAAGAAGAAAAAATAAAGAATATTGGAACAACTCGTTATCCAGTATGGGCAAAAAAATAGTTATTTGTTCCGATACTTTATCCGGAAGTACCGGATAAAGTATCGGATAATTTTCAAAAAGTATCGGATAATTTTCCGGATAATTTTAACTTGACTGTAACTTGATTATAGAAAAATTACCAGATAGTTTAAACGAAAATCAAAATAAATAAAGGTATCGACTAAAATAAAAAAACAAATTGTAAAAAAGGGAGTATTTATGAAACAAGGAATTATTATAGCAGGATTTACAGCATTAGGAAAAACAACATTAGCACAAAAATATGATAATATAATAGATTTAGAGTCAAGTTTATATCAATGGAAGTATAAAAATAAAATGACGCTTGAAGAAATAGAGACTAACAAAGGGAAAAAAGAAAGAATACCAAATGATAAATTTCCAGAAAACTATATTAAAGCTATTTTATAGGCTAGAAAAAAATATGATATAGTTTTAACATCTATGCATTGGAAGTTATTAGAATATTTTAATAAAAATAATATTAGTTTCTATTTAGCTTATCCTAAATTAGATTCTGGAGATGTTTTAAAACAAAGATGTATAGATAGAGGAAATACCGAAGAATGGGCTCAAGCAATAAAAGATAAAGTTAATTTATGGTATCCTAGAATAAGAGAATACAATATAAAAAATGTTATATTTATTGATAAAAATGAATGTTTAGAAGATGCATTAATTAAAATGAATTTAATAAAGGAATAACAGGAATGAAAAAAGACACGAAAAGTTTAATAAAATTAATTAAATATTATAAAAAATACAAATTTCTATGTATTATAGTTATTATATTAAGTTTAGGATATGCTGGAATATCATTACTTTCGCCTATTTACGAAGGAAAGATGTTAGGATATTTTGAAAATTTTGATAAATCTAATATATTAAAAATTGCACTTTTCCTTATGATATTGCGAATTGTAATAGAAATAGTTACTAATCTATGGTCAAGAGCAGTTTTAAAACTCAACGGAAAAGTGAATTTTGATTTAAAACACGATATGATACAAAGCTTAACTAATTTTGAGTTAAAAAATTATGATAATACTAATTCAGGTATATTTATCTCAAGATTAAATAAAGATACATCTGAATTATCTGAATTATTTGATTATATAACAGATGATTTATCAGGGATTATTCTAAATTTAAGCTTTATTATATATGTATTATATCTTAATAAATATCTTGGATTGTTTTTGATATTAAATATTATATTAGTATATATATTGACTTCTAAAAAATTATTTTACTATAAAAATGTAAAAGCCAAGTATAAACAAAAAGATGAAGAAATAGTAGGTATATACACAGATGTAATAAGAGGAATTAGAGAAGTTCAAAATTTAAATTTAAAAGATACCTTATTAGATAGAATAAATATTAAACAAAAAGATGTAATAAGTTATGATATAAAAAAGACTCATACAAGAAGAACTTGGAATAGATATATTAAAGCTTTTCAACATATATTAGATTTTATATTTATAATTCTTTCTATTTATTTTATAACAAATAATACACTACAAATCAGCTCTTTTTTGATAATATTTTTATATAAGAATAAAGTATTAAATTTAATAGATTATATATCAGAAATAAGAGAGAAATTTGCTGATGGAAAAGTATCTGCAATAAGAGTTTTTGATATTATCGATTATAATACATTTACCAAAGACTCATATGGTGATACCCAGTTAACAGATATAATAGGTAAAATAAAATTTCAAGATGTAAATTTTCAATATAATAATAAAGAATTATTTAAAGATTTAAATTTTGAAATAAAACCTAACACTATGGTAGCATTTGTTGGAAAAAGTGGAGAAGGTAAATCAACAATATTAAAACTAATAGGAAAAAATTATAAATTAAATAGTGGTAGAATTTTAATAGATGATACTGATATTAATGAATTATCTGAAAACACAATTAGAAATAATATTTCTATTGTTTCTCAAGCTCCATATATTTTTAATTTGTCAATTAAAGAAAATATAAAATTAGCAAGACCAGAAGCAACTGATGAAGAAATAATTGAAGTATGTAAAAAATCTCAAATACATGATGATATAATTGCAATGAAAGATGGTTATAATACTTTAGTTGGAGAAAATGGTGTTATACTAAGTGGTGGTCAAAAACAAAGAATAGCTATTGCTAGAGCTTTGATTAGAAAATCAAAAATTATATTATTAGATGAAGCTACGAGTAGCTTAGATAACAACAACCAAGAAAGAATTAAAAATGTTATAAAGGAATTATCTAAAGATCATACTGTTATTATAGTAGCTCATAGATTAAGTACAATTGTTGATTCAGATAATATATATTTATTACATAATCATAAAATCATTGCTAATGGTACTCATAAAGAATTAATTAGTACAAGTTGTGAATACAAAATGTTATATGAAAATGAAGAATTTTCAATAAGTATATAATTGTTCATAAATTGCAAAGTGCATTAAAGAGAGCAGTTTAATTTGCTCTCTTCAATATTCTCTATCAAAATCGTTTTCTTTCTCCTTAAATTCATTTATATCGAGTTGTTTTTCAAAATTAATATTATATGTTTCTTTCTCAAAATCTCGTACAAGTTCATCCTCAGACGGATATGAAAACTTATGGCAAAGCCATTTAATAAATCTTTTTAAAGTCACTTTAAATTTATCAATCATTTTATTTAAGTTCTTATTTTCCTGCTTTAATTTATGAATTTCTTTTTTATATTCGTGTTCCATATTATAAGCTTTATTTTCATATTTCAATTCTAGTTCTTTTTCCTTATTTTCCAATTCTTCCTTAAGCAAACTATTTGAGAATCTTAAGTTTACGTTTTTTTCTGTCAATTTTATATAATCTTCTTTGAAGTCTTCAGCAAAATCTACCGTGCTTACTTGTTTTGATAATTCTTTATGCAATGCCTTGTTTTCTTGATAAAGCTTTTGGATTAGTTCATCTCTAGGTTTTATTATTGCATTTTCTATTTTTTCATCACGATTAAATATAGCTCTTTTAAATTCTTTAATATTAGGTGTTTGTGGCAATTCTAAAGTTATGTTTTCTACTACCTTTTTAGTATTTTCAAAATTAGTTATTTGCTTGTAATTCTGGATTGATTCGTTTTTTCTTTTGGTTTCTTCTACAGGTAATCCTCTTTGCAAATCAAATCCTTTGCTTGTTATATATTCGTGAAAAGCATTTTGCAAATTTCTATAACTGTCTCTGCCTTTCCAAAAATCTCTACAACATACTTTATCAATTTCATGTCCGTCTTTATCTTTTGTATGAACTACTGGAATGTAAATTAAGTGCATATGTGGAGTAGTTTCATCAAAATGTACTATAGCTGATATTATATATTTCTCTCTAAGACTTTTGTAATTGCAGATGAAGTTGTAACTTTCTTCAAAATATCTTTTAGTTTCCTCCATTCCAATTGTATCAAAGAATTCCTTATCTGATGTAAATATCATTTCGCACATTATAATGCTGTTACTCCTTATTTGTCCTTGTAAATCGTATTTTTTCCTTAGTCTGTCAAATTCTTTTGTGTAACTTAATTCATTTTTCTTGAAGTAATAATTTAAGTTTGATTTGCTAATATCTATTTCCTTATTTGAATGATTTTTTGCTTTTCTATCATTATGAACACATATTCCGATTAGCTTGGCTCCTCGTTAATTTTTCATTTCTTACTATAGCATAACTCATTTCTCTGAAGTCCTTTCTTGCTCGAAACAAATTTATTTGTCTAACACACTAGACAAGTTTTCCAAACTTATCCGTGTGCTCTGCGAGGCTTTCCTAAAAATGCCTTAACATTTTTAGGATATAAATTATAATGAACTTGTCATTATAATTTATAGTGAAATTGCCCATATAAAGTAGAGCTGGCAATTTCATATCAAAGCCATTGCTTACGAGGTTACCTAGTTAATTATCATAAGCAAAGTTAGCATAGAGAAAATCAAGTGAGTCATCTTCATAGTCACATCCCTTATAAGAAGCCTTATTTTCTTTCTTCTTTGGAATAGAAATATTTGTGTTTCCTAAATTATTATATAAGCAAATCATCAAATAATTTTTAGCATTTTGTATATTAGGTATATTTTTTAATATATCTAATAATTGTATTAAATTTTCTTTTACTATAAATTTTAATTTATCTAATATTTTGTAGTGATTAACCGTTACACTTCCAACTTTTAGAGTATCTTTATAATATAGACTATCAATAACATCTTCTAAAATAGTCTTTTCTTCTTGTGTAAATTCTTCTAGTTTACATTTATCTTTTATTTCTTTTAAATGCAGTTCATCGTCACTATTAGGATTGATAGAATAAGTATTGATTATATTAGTTTTGATATTATTAGTATTGATTCCTCGTAAATTCTCCGATTCCAAATTCGTATTATTTTCGTTTCCAGAATCGTAATTTTTACGAGTCAAGAAACGTAAATTTTCCGTTTCTTCATGTTGTATTTTCCCAACATATATTAAATTAGGCTTTCCTAATCCTTGTCTTTTTTCTTGTACGAGTCCTACTTCATTTAATTGCTTAAATGCTTTTGTTGCAGTTTTATCAGATAAATTCAATTTTCCCTGTACTTCTTCTCTTGTAAAAATTAAATATATATTTCTTTCTTCATCTATCCAATGATTTTTTTGAGATAGTGATAATCTGTCTAGTAAAAAAGCATATAGTATTTTACTATCTGAATTTAGTTTATCTTTATATAAAGAACTTACAAATAGTTCTTGTGATATTTTATAATATGAATTTTCTAAATATTCATTATCTTTATAAGGTTTAAATTCCATAAAAAAAGTTCTCCTTTCTATTTATTTGAAGAACTTTAAAACAACTTGATATTTTTCCTTGAAACTTTCTTGAAACATTATAAAAATTTTCTTGAAACTTTTTCTTGAAGAAAATGAGCATATTTTATAACATTTTTCAGAACTCAAAAAAATTATGCTATTCTTCATTTTTATTGAAAAATAGCATAATTCATGATTTTTGAATTTTTATAAATTCTTTCAAATTCCCTTGAAAAAGGGCAAAATATGGTCGAGGTGACAGGGATCGAACCTGCGGCCTCATGGTCCCAAACCACGCGCTCTACCAACTGAGCCACACCTCGATAATATAAATGTATTCAAAATACCTATATAATATAACACAAAATTAAAACAAAATCAACAATTTTTCAAAAAAAATTTGAATAAATAGAAAAAACTAAGAAAAAATAATAATTAACGATAAATAGCTTGCACAAAAAAATAAGATAATATAAAATAAAAACAAGAGGAAAGAGATGAAAATATTAGTAGCAAGCGATGATGAAAGAAAAATTAATGAAATAAAAGATATATTAAAAGAATATGAAATAATAAGCCTAAAAGAATCTGGAATAGAGCTAAATGCAGAAGAAATAGGACAAACATTTGAACAAAATTCAAAAATAAGAGCAATGTGCTTAGCAAAATATACAAAAGAAATAGTATTAGCATATTCAGAAGGTTTGTGGATAGACTGCTTAGACGGATTTCCAGGAATAAAAACATATAGAATTTTAGGAAAAGATGCAACTGATGAGGAAAGAAATGCATATTTGCTAAGGCAATTAGAAGGAAAGGACATATATCAGCGAATTGCAGAAGTTGTAACTGCAGTAACAGTAATAAGAGATGGAGAAATATATACTGCAACAGGAGAAATAGAGGGATATATAGCAGAAGAACCAAAGGGAAGGAACGGAATAGGATTTGAGCCAATATTTGATGCAAGAGGAGGAAAAACACTTGCAGAAATGGGGACATTTGAGAAGAACAGAATAAGTTCATTAAAAAAAGCAATAAAAAAACTGCAAAGATATAAAGTTTTATAAAAAAATGCTTAAAAACTTGAAAAATTATACTAAGAAAGTATATACTAAGAATATAGAAAATAAAAAGGAGAATAAAATGGGAAGAATTACATACATCTTAAAAAGAATAAAAACAATGGACAAAAAAGCAATGATAAACAAGATTAATTCTATACACAAAAAAACCAATATGTCCAAAATACAAATACTAAAAGATATGCAAAAATGTGCAGTAAAATATGGCGCAGGATATATGGACTATGACTTATTTGAAATGTACAATTTAACAGATGAACAAAGAGACACATATTTAACTCGTGGAAGAAATAATGAATTAGTAAAAAAATATTGTGATATGGATGCAATGCCATACTTTGAGAATAAAGATCAATTTAATACTATATTTAATAAATATTTAAAAAGAGATTGGATAAAAGTAAACGGAACACCTAAAGAAGATGTAATAAAATTTATTGAAAAACACAATGTATTTATGGCAAAGCCAATAGATGGTGGATGCGGAAAAGGAATAGAAAAAATACACACAGAAGATTTTAAATCATTAGATGAAGTGTATAATCACTTAACAGAAGAAGCCAGCAACTTTGAACTAGAAGAAGTAATAGTGCAACACCCAGAAGTCGCAAAAATATACCCTAATGCGATAAACACAGTAAGAATTGTAACAATAGTAACAACAGAAGATGGACAATCAGTTTTAACTGTACCAAAAGCAGAAAGAAAAAACTTAAAACTAGAGCCACATATAATATGTGCATACTTTAGAATTGGAAACAATGGAAAATGTGTTGACAACTTTAATAGTGGTGGAATGGTTGCTCCAGTAGATGAAACTACAGGAATTGTATCACAAGTCGCAATCGACAAACAAAAAAACGTATATGAAAAGCATCCTGTAACAGGAGAAAAAATCAAAGGATTCAAATTTCCTTATTGGGAAGAAGCAATAGATATGTGTAAAGAAGCATGCCAAGAGATTCCTGACATGGGATATGTGGGATGGGATGTAGCATTTACACCAGATGACCCAGTATTTGTAGAAGGAAACGAATTTCCAGGACATGATATATATCAATTACCAGAACACACACCAGATAAAATTGGAATGATGCCTAAATTTGATTTTAGTAAAAAAGAAAACAAAAAACTACAACATGTATAAAAAAATAAAACACTTATCAAATTGATAAGTGTTTTACATTATTTGTTGTAAAATAAATGGTGAGCCAGGAGGGATTCGAACCCCCGACCCACGGCTTAGAAGGCCGTTGCTCTATCCAACTGAGCTACTGACCCATTTATGGGTACTACAAATAACATAAATTATAATAACATAATAAAAAGATTTTGTCAACAAATTTAACAAAATCTTTTAAAAAATTAAACAAACTATTTTCCAACTGCAATAATTTGATTATGAGGATCATAGGTATCTTTAGAAAGTAACTCTTTAGAAATTACCTGACCATTTTTCTTACGAATCCTATAAGCAACCGATTTTGCCCCATTAGAACCACGTTGAATAACTTTTTGTTGACCAGCAGCTAAGCTCGAATCAGTCGTATAAGTTGTACGATAAGGAACAGAGCCAGTTCTATAAGATACAATTTCAATGTCATATTCTTCACTCTCTTTAAGTCCATAAAATTTAACAACGCATTTCCTATTAGATGAAGAAGTAACAATCTTTATTGGATAACTCCTTGAATTTTTAAACTTAAAATCAGGAGCACCCCATGAAACTGTAGCATCAGTACCAATAGGAACATAACCAACTTCAAACATATGGTTAGAACGATCAACAATTTCAAGATTAGCTCTAAGAACAGCATTATATAAAGTACTAGAAACTTGGCAGATACCACCGCCATAATCAGTAGCAACTTGACCATTCATATATACACCTGCGACCTTAAAACCAGCTTGAGGAGTACGTTTGCCAACTGTACCATTAAAAGAGAAAACCTCACCAGGCATTAAAACTTTACCATTAATCTTATTAGTAGCAAGAGAAACATTAGTAGCACGATTAGAACTACTAGAGGCAAAACTTGTTGAATAAGAAGAAAGTAAATTTGGAAAAGCTTCAATTCCAATATCACTAGTTTTAACATTAGGGTATAAAGTTTTTAAAGGAATAGTATAACTATCTTTATCTCCAGTAATCAAAGCTTTAGCTTCATCAATAGAGATATTAAAATCAAGTCCATTTGATGATGGATAAACAGCATAAGGGTTAGTTGTATAAGATGCATCTTGAGCTTCTTTATAAATTTCACTGTGAATAGCATCTATATCAATCTTATTTGCTTCCTTAGAAAATACAGGAACTTCAATAGAATCTGTATTGTAAGGAACAAAAATTAATTTATCAACAAATAATGATTTAATCTTATCACTATCAACAATATTGCCATTCTTTCCAGACTTAATAATCAAATTATTCCCTGATATATCATAACTTGGTTCAACAATTCCATCAGCAAAATTGCTGTTCATCTGAGAAATACTATTATCAAACGAATCAGAATTAAAACTAAAATCAGGAATAAAATTTTTACTATTAATCATAGCATTTAAAATAGCAAAATTATTTTGAAAAATATTTCCGTTTCTGCCAACAGAATATGCATCATCAATAACCTTGTCAATATCAAAACTACCACCAACTGAGCTAGGAAGCAAAGTATAAGTTTCATCATTATGCTTAAAAATAACATCAGTAGAAAGTCTATTAGAAACATCATCTGTAACTTTCTGCTTAGCATCATCTTTAGATAAACCAGAAACATCAATTCCAAGGATACTAATTCCGGAAACAAAAGTTGTATTATTAACATTTATAAAAGCAAAGACAGTTGAAAAGACACTGGCTAATAAAAAAACAATAAAAAATATTATTGAAAAAATCAATAATCCAATATGACTTTTATGTTCACTTTTTTTATTAGAAAAATCACTAGAATTTTGTTCAATGATTTTATCAGCTTCATCAAAAATTTTGCTTTCTTCAGGAGTCAGCTCCTGCGAAGTGGTATCACCACTCGTATAAAGTATTGCATTCATAATAATTAAAATCCTTCTTTATAGTATATTTAACAATAAATAAGAAAATTTGTAAATATTTATTTAAAATATTTTATTTTTATTTTATTTATGATATAAGAATAATAGAATAAAAAAGTGAAACAATAAAAAAGAAAGGAATCCAAAATGAGTGAATTAGAATTAAAAAGAAAATCAGGTTGGGAAGACCTAACAATTGAGCAAAAAGAAAAAATATTTAGATTTTCAAATGAATATATGGACTTTTTAAACCATGGAAAAACTGAAAGAGAAATAGTAGCTCAATCAGAAAGAATAGCAAGAGAACATGGATTTAGATCAATAGATGAGTATACAGAACTACATCCAGGAGATAAAGTTTATTTCGTAAATAGATGTAAAAATATATACCTAGCCGTAATAGGAAAAAGAAGTATGGAAGAGGGATTAAATATAATTGGTGCACATGCAGATTCACCAAGACTAGATTTAAAACCAAATCCACTAGTACAAGAAGGAAGTTTAGCCTATTTCAAAACACACTATTATGGTGGAATAAAGAAATATCAATGGACAACCATTCCACTTGCAATTCATGGAGTAATAATAAAAGCAAATGGAGAAAAGCTAACAATATCAATAGGCGAAAATGAAAACGAACCAGTATTTACAATAACAGACCTATTACCACATTTAGCAAAAGAACAACAGCAGAAAAAAGTATCAGAAGCCATAAATGGAGAAAATCTAGCTTTATTAATAGGAAGTATACCAAGTACAAATCAAGAAGATGAAAAATCTAAAAATAAAGTAAAAACAAACATATTAAGAATTTTAAATCAAAAATATGGTATAACTGAAGAAGATTTCATAAGTAGTGAATTAGAGATAGTTCCGGCCTTTAAAGCTCGTACATTAGGATTAGATGAAAGCTTAATATCAGCTTATGGACAAGATGATAAAGTATGTGTATACACATCATTAAGAGCAATTTTAAATGTAGAAAATCCAGAAAGAACAGCAGTATGCCTATTCTCAGATAAAGAAGAAATAGGAAGTATGGGAAATACAGGAATGGAATCACATGTATTTGATACATTTATTTCAGAACTATTAAATAAAGTAAGAATAAATAGACCAAATTTATTAGATAAAGTATTTTGCAATTCAAGAATGTTATCAGCAGACGTAGATGCAGGAGTTGATCCATTATACGCTCAAGTATCAGACATGAACAATGCCGGAATTATAGGAGAAGGAATATCTCTAAATAAATATACGGGATCAGGTGGAAAATACAACTCATCAGATGCAAATGCAGAATATGTTGCATATATAAGAAAAATATTTAATGAAAACAACATAAAATATCAATTAGCAGAGCTAGGAAAAGTAGACATCGGCGGAGGCGGAACAATCGCATATATCTTAGCAAACAAAGGAGTAGATGTAATAGACTGTGGAGTACCAGTATTATCAATGCACGCACCTTATGAAGTAACAAGCAAATATGACATATATTCAGCATATAATGCGTATGAAACATTTTTCAAAAACTAAAAAATAAGGAGACATAAAGCCTCCTTATTTTTGTGGGTTAATTATTTCCGGCCATTGCCTCTCTTATCCGAAAGGAAATAAAGCCCCGCGATAGAAAGAAAAATCAACCCAACCGCAATAACAAACATGAAAGATTCCTCCTCCAAAGTGGTAAAATCAATTATACCACTAAATACAAAAAAAGTAAACTAAAAGTTATACTTAAATATATACATTAAATGTAAATTTTATGTGAAAAAACAAACTTTATATTGCTGAAAAATAAATATAGTGATAATATGAACATATAAAAACTTAGGGAAACAATAGATTGGAGGAAAAAACTTTGATAGAGGTTAAAAACATCACAAAGAAATATGGAAAATTTACAGCTGTAGACAACTTAAATTTTAAAGTAGAAGACCATGAAATAATGGGATTCTTAGGCCCTAATGGTGCTGGAAAATCAACAACAATGAATATGATAACAGGTTACATTGAGCCAACCAAGGGAAAAATAATAGTAAACGGATATGATATATCTAAAACGCCTAAAAAAGCCAAAAGGCAAATAGGATATATGCCAGAAAGTGTACCATTGTATAATGACTTAACAGTTAGAGAATTTATAAAATATATGGCAGACTTAAAAAATGTAAAAAGAAGTGAGAAAAAAGCAGAGATTGAGAAAGTACTAGAAGAAACAGGAACCAAAAGTGTAGAAAACAAGCTAATAAAAAATATCTCAAGAGGATACAAACAAAGAGTTAGCATGGCAGGAGCACTTATTGGAAATCCGGACATACTAATATTAGATGAACCAACGGTTGGATTAGATCCAAAGCAAATTACAGAAATAAGAAATCTAATAAAAAAGCTTGGAAAGACACATACAATAATATTAAGTTCACACATATTATCAGAAGTAAGTCAGATATGTAATAAGGTAATAATAATAAATAAAGGAAAGATCTTGGCAATAGACACTCCAGAAAACCTAGAAAAACAAACACAATCAGAAAACAATATCATCATTACAGTAGAAGACTCAAAAAATAAAATGAAAACAATAAAAGAAATTATACCTGAAATAAAAGAAATCAAGTTAATAAAAGACAATAATGATGGAACAAAGCAATATCTAATTACATCAGAAAAAGAAATAGACTTAAGAAAGAAAATATTTGAAGAACTACCAAAACAAGAAATAACAATATTCGAATTAAAGCAAACAGAAACAACACTTGAAGATGCTTTCTTAAAACTAATAAACAGTAAAGAAACAGAAATAAAAGCAAAACAAGATAAAGAAGAAAAGGCAAAACAAGTTAGAGAAGAACAATTAAAGAATATGACAAAAGAAGAAAGAAAAAAGAGCATCAAAGAAGAAAAAAAGAAAGAAAAGGCACAAAGAAAAGCTGAATTTGATGCAGAGTGGGAAAAAGAGAAGCAACTAGCAAAAGAAGAAAAAGCTGAAAGAAAAGCAAGAAAACAAGCAAAAAAAGCAAATAAAAAATCTAAAAAAGAAAGTAAAACAAAAGAAATAAAAAGACTCACAGCTCCTAAAGAAAAGGAAAAAGCAGAAAGCCAAAAAACAACTAACAACACAAAAAATAATAAAAAACAAAAAAAGAACAAAGGAGGTAAAAAATAATGTGGGCAATAACTAAAAAAGAACTAAAAAATTACTTTCTATCACCAATAGGATATATATACATAGGAGTATTTTTATTAGCATGTAGTTTATTTTTCTATTTAGACATATTTGCATATGCAAGTACAGACTTTTCAAGCATGTTCGGATCAGCAGTAACAGTACTAACATTCATAGTACCATTACTAACAATGAGAATGTTTGCAGAAGAAAGAAAGACAGGAACAGAACAAATATTATTTACATCACCTAAAAGTGTTACGCAAATAGTATTAGGCAAATTCTTAGCAGCAACAATAGTAGTATTAATATCAACAGTATTAACAATAATGTATTTTGCAATATTAGCATATTTCGGAGAGCCACATCTATCAAGTGCATTAGTATCAATACTAGGATTTGCACTATTATCAATAGCATATGTATCATTTGGAATGTTTGCATCAAGCTTAACTGAGAATCAAATAGTTGCAGCAGTAATAGCAATAGGATTTTTCCTAATATCATGGTTTTCACCAAGACTATCAAGCGTATTTGGATATTATTCATTAATGTATGCATATTATGGCTCATTCATGAGTGGAACAATATCAATAACAAATCTAGTACTATTATTATCAACAACAGCAATGTTTATATTCTTCACAATAATGGTATTACAAAGAAGAAAGTTAGTAAAATAAGGAGGATAGAAAATTGAGAAAACTAATAAAAATAATCAAAGAAAAATGGCTTAGACAAACAAGTTTAACAGTATTATTAGTAGTAATAACTCTAGCTATCTTCCTAGGAGTAAACATACTAATAAGAAAATTAGACTTATCGCCAATAGATTTCACAAAAGAAAAATTATACTCATTATCAGATGACTCTAAGAATGAAGTAAAAAACATAGACCTAAATGTAACACTATACTACTTTGGGTATACTGAAGAAAGCACAGCAGTTATATTAGGAAAACAATATCATGATGTAAATGACAAAATAACAGTTCAGTTAGTAAATACATCAGAAAGACCTGATTTAGCGACACAATATGGAGTTAGTTCAACAGATCAATTAGTTGCAATAGCATCAAACCAAAGATATAAAATAATAGATGCTTCAGAAATGTACACTTATGATAGCTCAACATACCAATCAATAGATATAACAGAGCAAAAACTAACAAATGGAATAATAGATGTTACAATTGCTAAAAAGCCACAGGTATATTTCTTAACAGGACATGGAGAATATGGAACTGGAAGCAATGGATATATGTACGCATTGGCACAACAAATAACAAATGAAGTAAATGATGTAAATACATTAGACCTTTTATTATCAGATATGCCAGAAACATGTGATGTACTAATAATTGCAAATCCAACAAAAGATTTTACAGACCTAGAAACAGAAAAAATACAGAACTATATAAACAATGGTGGAAAAATAATCTGGATGCAAGAGCCATATATGTTAAACTCTAATACAGAAGAATTAACAAATATAAACAAGATTTTATCATTATATGGAATAAGCTTTTCAAAAGGTGTTGTATGTGAACAATCAAGTAGTAATATGTTAGCTGGAAGTCCTGAGCTAATAATACCAGAAATGAGCTATAACAGCATAGTAAAAGACATTTACACAGATGGATCAATAGTAATGCTAGATGCAGGAAGAATAAACACTGTAGATGATGAAAAACTAGAAGAAATAGGCGTAACAGCAACACCATTTATCAAATCATCATCAAATTCATTCTATAGAGAAAATGCAACACAAAGTATATACAAAAAACTTGATACAGATGAAGAAGGACCATTTGTATTAGGCGAAACATTAACTAAAAAAATAAATGACACAACGACATCAACATTAGTAGCATATTCAAATGCACTATTTGCAGCAAGTTGCAGTATCCAAATTGGATCAAGCTATACAACACCAATTGCATTAAGAAATAACAAAGACTTAATGTTAAATACAGTAGCATTCTTATCAAATAGAGAAGACTCAATTAGAATAAGAAAAGACACAGGAGTTGTAACATATACAGCAAGTCAGCAACAAGATTTAATCGTAAGAGTAATAATCTTTGGTCTTCCAATACTTGTAATAATTGCAGGAATAATAGTTACAATAGTAAGAAAAAAGAAACATAGAAAATAAAAATGAAACCATCAATCTTAGATAACAACATCTAAATTGATGGCTTTTTATATAGTGAAAAAAATATTCATATTTATTCTAAATAAATTAAAAACTGTTGAAAATAAAGATAAATTATTATAAAATACACATATAAAAAGCCGAAAGGAAACAAACTTAATGAAGAAAAAAATATTAATAGGAATAATTACACTGTTAATAATTATCATAGCTGTAGCAATAGGACTATATGTAGGAAATAGCACAGTACGACTATGGACTGATAAATACATACTAAAGAAAGACATAGGAGAAGAAGATTTACCAACAATAGAAATAGAAGAAAAGGATAATATACAAGCCTATGCATATAGTAACTATCTAGCAACAGTAGGGAACAATACATTAACAATATATAACTCATCAGCAAAAGTTGTCACATCAATAAACGTATCAATTACAACACCACAGTTTGAATCAGCAGGAAGATACTTATTAGTAGCAGATCAAGGCGGAGAAAATTTATACTTAATATATAATGATTCACTACAATGGCAAAAACAAATGGAAGGAAATATATCTCACATTTGCGTAAACGACAGCGGAGCGGTAGGAGTTATAATAACAGGAACAACATATAAATCAGTGATAATAATGTATGATATAACTGGAAAAGAAGAATTTAAGACATATTTATCAACAACAATAGCGACAGATGTAGCAATATCAAATGATAGCAAATATCTAAGCTTTGTAGAAATAAAAACAAGCGGAACAGTTATAGAATCAAAAGTAAAAACAATATCAGTAGAAAAAGCCAAAACAACGCCAAGAGAATCAATAATATACACATACACTACAAATTCAAATTCATTAATACTAAAAATAAAATACAAAAAACAAAAAGTAGTAACATATTGTGATGATGGAATACATATATTTGAAAATGGAAATGATGAGAAAATATTAACAATAGATAACAAAATATCATTTGCAGATATTACATTAGATGGATACATTTGTAGCATTGCAGAATCAGAAGGAAACTCAATATTAAATAGTGAATATGAACTAAAAATCCAAAATGTAGAAAACAAGAAAGAAAGCACATATATAATTGGAAGTACAGTAAAAAATCTATACTGTAACAATGGAATCATAGCAGTTAGTTTAGGAAATGAAGTTGAATTTGTAAATACAAATGGATGGCTAGCAAAAAAATTTACATCAATACAAAATATAAAAGACATTACAATAGGCGAAAAAGTAGCAGGAATAATTTATAAAAATAGAATAGAGGTATTAACTCTATAAAATGAAAGAGGAAAGTAGAATGATAGTTGATATAATAATTTTAGGAGTAATAATACTAAGTATACTCCTAGGAAAAAACAAAGGAATGACAGTATGTTTAGTAAATATATTTGCTGTAATAGTAGCATTAATAATAGCATTAATGTTTTGCAGACCAGTAGCAAATTATATAATAGAAAAAACACCAGTAGGTGAAAATTTAAAACAAACAGTAAAAAAAAGTATACCAATGAATGATGGCGAAATAACAATAGACGAAAATTCTAACTTGCCAAAAGCAATGAAAGAATATATAAACAATCAAGTAAAGAATGTAAACGACACAAAAGATAACGTAATAGAAAGTATTTCACAAGAAATCACACAAGAGATAGTAACAGTAATATCGTTTATTGGGATATTTATTATAGTAAGAGCAGTGTTACTAATAATAAAAATAGTATCAAAAATAATAAACAAATTACCTATTTTAAAACAGATAGATCACTTAGGAGGTGCTATTTGCGGAGCAGTAGAAGGAATAATTGCTGTATATTGTATATTAGCTGTAATATCAATAATCTCACCAGTAATAGAAAATACACAAATATTAAATCAGATAAATAATTCATACATAGGAAAGGCAATGTACAATAACAACATAATAGTAAAAAAATTACAATAATAAAAAGTAAGTTTCACTCAAAAAAAGCGTGAAACTTCTTTTTTAACTATTGATATTTTTAATATAGTTTGATATACTTATATCCAAATACACAGTAGGAGATAAAAATGAAAAAAGAAAATAAAGATAATGTAGTTGTCAAAACAACAAGCCAAAATAAAAAGAAGGGTAAAAGAAAAACAGGAAGAAAAATCTTCCTAGTAATTCTAATTATAATAATAGCATTACTTGCATTTTTCTTTTATAATGTACAAAAGAATGGTGGAGGAATGAAAGGAATAGTAACAACAGTTATAGGAAGTAGTGCTGATAAGACACAGAGCTTAGACGATATATATGTATTGTGCTTAGGGCAAAGTAGAAATATGACAGATACAATGATGGTAGTAAAATATAGTCCTAAAACACAACAAATATCAATGTTATCAATTCCAAGAGATAGCTTTGTAGGTACAGATAAAAGCAAGGCAACAGCATTTGATAAGATAAATTGCAAATACCAAATAAGCCCACAAACAACACTTGATGCAGTAAACAAACTAACTGGACTAAACGTAAAATATTATCTAACAGTTGATACAAAAGCATTAAGAGATTTAGTTGATGCAATTGGTGGAGTCGAATTTGACGTACCAATAGATATGAACTATGACGATTCATCCCAAGACTTAGCAATACATCTAAAAAAAGGATATCAGAAATTAAATGGTGTGCAGGCAGAAGGACTTGTAAGATTTAGACACAACAATAATGGAACATCATACTCATCTGCTTATGGAGACAATGATTATGGAAGAATGAGAACACAAAGAGAATTTATAAAAATTGTAATAAACCAAACAATGAAACCAAGCAACATAACAAAAATAAATGAATTACTAGATATAGCTAACAAAGAAGTAGATACAAACCTATCATGGGATGTAATCAAAGACTATATACCAGCATTATTAAACTTTAACACAGAAAATTTACGTTCAGATATGTTACCAGGAACAGCACAATATTGCAACGGTGTATCAATTGTAATAATTAATACAGCAAAAGCCAAAGCAAAAGTTCAAGAAATGTTCTTAACAGATCCTGAAACAAATAGTAACGGAGATGAGAACACTGTAGCAGATAATACAGTTTCAGAAAGTGCTACAAATATAAAGAAAAATTCAGAGATAAAGTTAGAAGTATTGAATGGAACAGGATCTAATGCTAAACTAACGACAGCAATCACTCAGCTACAAAATCAAGGATATAAGATTACTAAAAAAGGAACAACAAATGTTACAAGCACAACACTTATAATTGATAGAAAAAACAATACAAAAACAGTAGAAAATGCAATCAAATCTTTATTAGGAGCAGGACAAATAAAAAGTGCAGACGACAATAATGGAGTTGATTTCACAATAATTTTAGGTCAAGATTATTAAAAGAAAAAAGCGGGGACTAATTTTAATTAGTCCTCGTTTTTTAATATATACGTCTATTATAATTTTTCTTCCTTGTAGCTTTCTTAGACTTCTTACTAAAAATAGTAACAAGAAATAATAGCAAAGCAAAAGTACAAAGAAGCATAAGAATAAAATTAAGATAGCTTGCAGAATACACATCATGTGTAGCTATTAAATCAGAATTATATGTAATACCATCAAGAGTATACGAAATAGTCCCAACAACTTCACCTGAGCTAATAGGAGCTGAAGACTTGGTAATGCTAATTTCAGGGGTAACATCAATAGCTTCACCAGAATGAACCAAAGCTCTAATATCAGATGAGGCAGTTAAATCAAGAGATTTACAATCACTCTTACCATTTGCAATAGTAATGTTAGTTGCAACATCACCACTAGAAATCAAATTAGAATACGAATAGTTATTAAACCCATATTCAAATAATCTTTTACAATCAGCCTCTCTGGATGTAGTGCTATTAGTAGTATTATCAGAATTCAAAATAACAGCAATTAAATTAACTCCATTTTTTTCAGCAGAAGCGATTATACAAAATCCAGCAGCATCAGTATAACCAGTTTTTAAACCATTAGCATATTCATAGTAACCTTTTCTACTCTTGCGTAGCAATAAATTAGTGGTATTAAATATTCTAGAATCGCCTGTATACACCTCATTATTAGGAAGAGTATATGTAACAGTAGAAGCAATAGTACGCAAAGTAGAATTGGAATATGCAGCTTTACCAATCAAAGCCAGATCATAAGCACTAGAATAGTGATTCTCATTATGAATCCCATTAGGATTAATAAAATTAGTAGAAACACATCCCAATTCTTTAGCTTTAGAATTCATCATATCAGAAAATGTTGCAATATCTTCATTAAATTTAGCTTTAGCACTACTAGAAGAGCCAGTATCATAACCATTACCTTTATTAACAATATACTGAGCAAGTACATAAGCAGAATCATTAGCAGAAGCAACCATCAAAGAATAAAGAAGTTCTCTAATTGTAAGTTCTTCACCAGGTCGCAAGTTAGCTATTGAATATGAATATGGCACAGAATGAACAGAATAATAGCTAACTTTAGCTATATCATCCAAATTACAATTATCCAAAGTAAGAATGGCTGTAACAAGTTTAGTTGTGCTAGCTGGATACATTCGAGTAGTAGAATTTTTTTCATATAAAGTTTTTCCAGATTCAGCATCGATTAATATACCTGATTCTGCATAAATATCCAAACCAGTACTACTACCATTTACTGGGTAATCATCTGTAGCTGTATCATTTACCGCTAATATAGAGCTAGACATACACAGTGTAACCAACATTGCAATAAGCATATATCTAATTAAAAATTTTTTAAAACACATAAATAAAAAACGCTCCTAAAATAAATATATTAAAATATTAAAATAAAATTCAATAAATCAATACAATAATAACAAGAAAAGACAAATAAATCAATAAAAGAAAGGAGAAAAATTATAATGATAAAAGAAAAAATACTAGAAAAGTTAGATCAATTAAAAAGATATAATAGAAAACAAATGATAATAGTAACTATATCAATAGCAATTATATTGATAATACTGTTTTTAATAGCATACAAATATTTTTATTCTGATAATACTGAAATTATAATAGACACTAATCAAACTGAAACAGAAAATATTGAAAATAATGAAAAAGAGCAGGCCATAACGAGCAAACTTGGAATAAAAGAAAACAAAAAGACTATAATAGTTCATGTCGTTGGAGAAGTAAATACACCAGGAATAGTAGAATTAAATGAAGGAGCAAGAATAATAGATGCAATTAATGGAGCAGGAGGAAAAACAGAAGAAGCAGATATGTCAAAAATAAATTTAGCGTATGTAATAGAAGATGGAAGCCAGATATATGTTCCAAGCATATATGAAAAAGATAATGATATTGAATATATAAGAGAAAGCGCAGGAGAAGGAGTAATAAATAATGCAAGCACCCAAGAACGGTCAAAAGCAAAGTAAAGTAAATATAAACAAAGCAAATAAAGAAAAATTAATGACACTACCAGGAGTAGGAGAAAGCACTGCACTAAAAATAATAGAATATCGAACGCAAAATGGAGATTATAAATCAATAGAAGATTTAAAGAAAGTAGCTGGAATCGGAGATAGCAAGTTTAATAATTTAAAAGAATATGTAACTGTGAAATAAAAAATATTAATTTTTTTACATATCTAACGGCCAGACAGCAATGTGTTTTTTGGTTGTCAGATTTTCTCATTGCAACAACTAAGGAACGACACACCACACTCTGCTTTGCTTATCTTGAAAAAGATTATACTAATTTTTTTTGATATAAATCAACCCAATATAACGAATTAATAAAAATAAAATCCAGTAATTAAATTACTGGATACTGTTTGGTTGCGGGGGTAAGACTCGAACTTACGACCTCAGGGTTATGAGCCCTGCGAGCTGCCAACTGCTCCACCCCGCGATATATAATTGTGTCAACTCAACTGTTGACTTACTAAGTATACAACAATATGTAAAAAATGTCAACGGTTTTTATAAAAATTTTGACATATAAAAAAATATATGCTATAAATACAACCATGGGTAAGAAATTATTGATAACAGAAAAGCCATCAGTAGCGATGGAATTTGCAAAAGCATTAAAAATAAATACAAATAGAAAGAATGGATATCTAGAATCAGAAAATTGGATAATAACATGGTGTGTAGGACATTTAATAACCATGAGCTATCCAGAAAAATATGATGAAAAACTAAAATTCTGGAGACTAGACACCTTGCCATTTATTCCAAAAGAATGGAAATATGAAGTAATTCCAGCAGTAGAGAAACAATACGAGATAGTAAAAAGTCTTCTACAAAGAGAGGATGTAGAAGTAATATATAATGCAGGAGACTCTGGACGAGAAGGAGAATACATTCAAAGGCTAGTATTCATGATGGCAAAGCCAAATCCAAAAGCGGACATGAAAAGAGTATGGATAGACTCACAAACAGAGGAAGAAATAAATAGAGGAATAAAAGAAGCAAAAGAATTATCTGAATACGATAGCTTATCAGATAGTGCATATTTAAGAGCAAAAGAAGACTATCTAATAGGTATAAACTTTTCAAGAATGTTATCAATAATATATGGAAGAAGACTTGCAAAAGAAATAAACGAAGAAAAAGCTTCAATATCAGTAGGAAGAGTAATGACCTGCGTACTAGGAATGATTGTAAGTAGAGAAAGAGAGATTAGAAACTTCGTAAAAGTGCCATTTTATAAAATATCAGGAACATTTAATAAAGAAGGACAAAAAGGCCAAATTCAAGCAGAATGGAAAGTAACAGAAACATCTAAAATGTGGCAATCACCTAAACTATATAATGATTCAGGATTCAAGAACGAAGAAGATGCAAAAAAATTCATATTATCACTGCAAGGAAAGAAAATAATAGTAGAAGAAGTCAAGAAAAGTAAGCAAAAAGAAAATGCACCATTATTATTTAACCTTGCAGAAATACAAAATGAATGCACAAAAAGATTTAAAATAAAACCAGACGAAACATTAGACATAATTCAAAATTTATATGAAAAAAAGCTGGTAACATATCCAAGAACAGATGCTAGAGTATTATCAACAGCAGTTGCAAAAGTTATAACACAAAACTTAAATGGAATAGCAAGAGGCTACAAAGATAAAGAAGTGCAAAATCTATTAAAGAAAATGAAAGACGAAAAATACACGACAAACTTGGTAAAAACAAAATACGTAAATGACAGCAAAATAACAGATCACTATGCAATAATCCCAACAGGACAAGGATATGAAAACATAGAAAAATTACCAGAATTGCAAAAGAAAGTTTACAATATAATTGTCAAAAGATTCATAGCAATATTTTATCCAGCAGCAGAATTTAGCAAAGTAAATATAACGATAGATGTCGAAGGAGAAAAGTTTTATGCAAGTGAAAAAATTTGTACAAAAAAAGGATATTTAGAAGTACTTAAGAAATCCACAAATGATGAACAAAATGTGGATAACTTGCAGGTAAAAAAAGGTGAAGAGCTTAATATAAAAACATACGAAATAAAAGAATCAGAAACAACTCCACCAACAAGATATAATTCGGGGTCAATAATATTAGCAATGGAGAATGCAGGAAAACTTATAGAAGACGAAGAACTTAGAGAGCAAATAAAAGGAGCTGGAATAGGTACAAGTGCAACAAGAGCAGAAATAATGAAAAAATTAGAAAAAATCAATTATATAAATATAAATAACAAAACACAGATAATAACGCCATCACCAAAAGGAGAATATATTTATGACATTGTAAATCAATCAATGCCAGACATGCTAAACCCAAAACTAACAGCAAGCTGGGAAAAAGGCTTAGATATGGTAGCTAAGAAAGAGATACACGCAGAAGAATTTATGACGAAATTAGAAAAATATATAAACAGCAAATTTGACAAATTAGTATTAAGAAGATAGCAAGTGGAATTTTATTACACTGGACAATTAAGCAAAAATATGCTATAAATAATACAGATTGGAGGAGAGGTTACCATAAATAAACTAAAAAAATTAGTAGTAAAAATACGTACTCTTGTAAAATTATTAGTAATACTAATAATTGCAGCCATATTAATAATCGGAACAATACAAATAATTTATAGACAAACATATAGCGTAAGTCTAAATGGAGAAATAATAGGGTATACCAATGACAAGATCAATTTGCAGAAAAGAATAAATGATTATATTTCATCTGGAAATGGAGATGATGTAGCATTTGTCGAACTTAAAGAATTACCAACATATACAGCATGTATGTTAAAGAAAAACATAGAAACAAATGATGACGAGATATTTAATAAGGTTACATCATCAGGAACACCGTATTATAAATACTACACAATAACAAAAAATAATGAAGAAAAAGTTTACGTAGCATCATTCTCAGAGGCAGAAAAAGTAATAAATAATTTAAAAAGCAAAAATAGTGCAAACACAGACAAGCTAGGAATAGTAGAAAAGTACGAAACAGCAAAAGCAGAATTTAAAACAGTAGATACATGTGTTTCAGAACTATATGAGAAAAAAGTTGTTGTAACCAAAAAAGCAAGTAGCACAAGCGTATATAAAAATATTGGGACAAGAGTAGTAACAGGAGAAACAAGTGTACCAACTAACCTAGGAGTAAGCTTAATAAAGCCAATTTCAGGAGTAATATCATCAAGATATGGTATTAGATGGAGAGACAATCACAAAGGTCTTGACATAGCAGCACCTAAAGGCACTGCTATTAAAGCAGCAGCAGGAGGAAAAGTAATATTTTCAGGATATGGCTCAGGATCTAACAGTTACAGTGGATATGGAAATATTGTAGTAATACAATCAACAAGTTCTCTTGTAATAAGATATGGACATTGTAGTGCATTATACGTAAAAACAGGAGAAACAGTTGTACAAGGTCAAGTCATAGCAGCCGTAGGATCAACAGGAATCTCGACGGGAAACCATTTGCATTTTGAAATAAGATATAAGGGAACAGCAGTTAATCCACAAAACTACATATATAAATAATTAATAAAATAAAAAAGCTCAGATTGTTAAGAAATTAACAATTTGAGCTTTTTGCATTAATAAAAATCACAATATACAAACAAATGAATAAAATATAAAGAAATAGGAGGAAGAAAATGGCTAAAATAAAAATATATAACAATGATACAAATCGTATGGAAACATATTATAGAGGAGAACAAGAGACAATGCCGTATGTAACTGGAAGGACACTTACAGTAAAAGAATTTAGAGGATCAAGCAACAGTAATTTATTGTGGACAGAAAAAAGAGCAATGCTAGCATGGAACAGTCAAAGATATATTTATGGAAAACCAATTAAAGTAGGGTATGCATTTAGAAGACCATGGGAAGGGGGACACTCAACCTTATCACAACACTATGCAGGCTTGGCTTTTGACGTTGGTCAGACATTAACAACAACAGAAAGGAATAATCTATACAATAGTGCTGTAAATTCAGGAGTGTGGACTTATGTAGAGCCACAAATTCTAACACCAACATGGATACATTTTGATAAAAGAAGAGGTAATCCGGCATGCTCTACAGGAGGATATCCACAGATACAAATGGGTTCAAGAGGAGCTTATGTAATGATAGCGCAAGATGACCTAAACACATTAGGATACAAAACAGGAGGACTAGACGGAATATTTGGAAGCAATACACAAACAGCAGTAAGGAATTATCAGCAAAATAAGGGATTAGCAGTAGATGGAATAGTAGGATGTAATACATGGAGATCTCTTCAAGAAGACGTATTAGGAAAAGGAAAAACAAGTACAACAATAGATTAAAATAAACATGATATTTAATAAAAAATTAAAGCTATAAAACAATAAAAAAATGCACTAAAAAAATTAATTTATATATGCAAATAATTATGCACAATATATTGAATTTTTCTTACGGGTATGATACATTTATAGCAATAAAATTTATATTAAATATCATGTTAAATAAATAAAAAACTACGAGAAAAAAGAGGAAAAATTATGAAAAAGATTTTTGGTTATGGAAAAAAGAACGAAAAAGGAATAACACTTACAGCGCTGGTAATTACAGTGGTGGTACTAAGTGCAATAGCAGCAGTAGGACTAAAAGCAGCAGATTCAGAAATAAAATCCGTAAATGAAATTCAAAATGAAGCACAAAAGCAAGAGGACAAGTTAGAAAACACAGGAAAACAAATAAACAAAATGTATGATGATCTAGATATAAAAGATGTAGATCTAACAGCAGAGATTAAACAAACAACATGCAGCTTTGAGATAAGCAAGGTCCAATTACAAAATTCATCAGAAATAATCGGAAGATACAAATACTTTATAAAAGAAAAAGATTCAAGTAGTTATAGAGAAATATCAAGTACAAAAGATAATTTCATGACAATGGACAAGCTAAGACATAATACGCAATATGACATAAAAATAGAAGTTTATAATCAAAGTGGTAAGAAAATTAAAACATCTGTAAAAACTGCAAAAACAAATGAATTAACAGCAGGAAGTTTAATTCTAAAACTAAAAGACAATGCAGGAGCAGAATACACACCAGGAACATGGACAGCAAGCGATGTATATGTAAGACAAGTAGAAGGAAACGCAGGAAAAACAACATATCAGACAGTAGGAAGTTCAGCTCAAACTATTGCACAAGGAACATCAGGAGAAACAATTGTAAGCAAAAGTGGTGTAACAACAATTAGAGTAATAACAACAGATGGAACAAATACAGTAAACGGAAAAGACTATGTTATAAAAATAGATAAAGAAGCACCAATATCAGGAGCATTAAAAATGCAGCTGGATAATAACAATGGAGCTGAATATAAAAACGATACCTGGACAAAACATGACGTATATGTTTCACTACAACAAGGAAACTCAAACTTAAGTGGAATCAAATCAACAGTATACAATGTAACAGGAACAGAATCACATACAAATCAAACACAGCCACTAACATTAAAAACAACAGGAACATACACAATAAATGTAATAACAACTAACAATGTTGGAACAACATCAACAAAAACATATACAGTAAAAATAGACAAAGATGCCCCAGAAGCCGGAAAACTAATAATGAAATTAGGAGACAACAAAGGAAATGATTATGCAGACGGAACATGGACAAATCAAAATGTATATATTGCAAAACAAGATGGAACAGATGCATTAAGTGGACACAAGTCAACAGTATATAATGTAACAGGAAAGAGCAATATAAGTAATACTCAAGATGCAATAACATTAACAGAAACAGGAGAATACACATTAACAGTAATAACAACAGATAATGCAGAAAACACATCAACAAGAATATACAAAGTAAAAATAGATAAAGTAAATCCAACAACACCAGAAGTAACAAATCCAAGTAATGGAGAATGGACAAAAGGTCAAGTAAAAATAACAATAAAATCAACAGATACAAATTCAGGAATAGATAGAATTGAATGGTTCGAAAATGGAGCATGGACAACAAGACAATTAACAACAACTAATGGAGTAGGCACAATCACATACACAGTAGATAGAAATACAGTTATAAGATTTAGAGCGGTAGATAAAGCTGGAAATATATCAGACGAAGTAACAACGACAATTAAGCTAGATACAAGTACTCCTGATAAACAAGCTCCGGAAGCAACAAGTACTCCAAGTACAATAAAAGTAACATTCAAACAAACAGACAATTTATCAGGAATAAATGGATCAACAATAAGATATGCAATATACAAAGATGGAAAATGGTCAGCATGGCAAACATCAGATACATTTACAGGATTAATACACAATGCAGAATATAAAGTAAAAACACAAGTTTCAGACAACGTAGGAAATACATCAGAATCAAATGAAACAACAATTTCAACAAAGAAATTAGAAGCAGGAACATTAAAATTAAACCTAATAAATGCATCAGGTAACTCATACGTATCAGGCCAATGGACAAAATCAAATGTATATGTATCACTAAGCCAAGCACAATATGGAACATCAAATTATGAAAGCATATCAGGATCGGCACAAACAGTGGCTACAGGGACAACAGCGGATAGCTTGATTACAAAAGCAGGAATAACAACATTAAGAGTAAAAACAGTAGATGGTCCAAATACAGTATATAGTCAAAACTATATAGTAAAAGTAGACAATCAAAACCCAACAGCAGGAACATTAACAATGAAGTTAAATAGTAGCACAGGAAGTACATATACATCAGGAAATTGGACGAATCAAAATGTATGGATACACAAAAATGATGGATCAGATAACTTAAGCGGACATCAATCAACAACATATAATGTATCAGGAGCAGAAACATTAAATAATCAAACAGCAGATAATACATTACAAACAGAAGGAACATATACATTAACAGTAAAAACATTAGATAAAGTATCAAACAGTAGCACAAGAGGCTATACAGTAAAAATAGATAAAACAGCACCAACAGATGCAGCACCAACCGCAACTGCAACAACTAATAGAATAACAGTAACATTCAAACAAACAGATAGTTTATCAGGAATAAATAATTCAAGCATACAATATGCAATAAAAGATGGAAACAGTTGGTCGTCATGGCAAACATCAAAAACATTTACAGGATTAAAAACAAATCAAACATATATAATAAAAACAAAAGCAACAGATAATGCGGGAAATACACGAGAATCAAAAGAATTATCAATAACAACAACAGAACTAAAAGCAGGAACATTAACACTAACAAAAGAAACAGCAACTGGTTCAGCATATACATCAGGACAATGGTCAAACAAAAATGTGTATGTAAAATTAGTTCAAAGTAGCACAGGAACATCAACATATTCAAGTACATCAAATTCAGCACAGCTAGTAAGTGCAGGAACAACAGTAGATACAACAGTAAGCACAAATGGAACAACAACATTAAAAGTAACAACAACAGATGGAAACAATACAGCATATAGTCAAGAATATGTAATAAAAGTAGATAAAGAATTACCAACAACAATAAGCCCAACAGTATCAAGCACAACAAATACAATAACAGTAACATGTAATCAAACAGATAGCTTATCAGGAATAAATGCATCAAGCAAAAAATACGCAATCTACAAAAATGGAGCATGGTCATCATGGCAAACATCAAATAAATTTACAAACTTGACGCACAATACAGAATACAAAGTAAAAACACAAATAACAGATAATGCAGGAAATACATCAGAATCAGTAGAAGCAACAGCAAAAACAACAACACTAACAGCAGGAACACTCACATTAAGAAAAGAAAGTAGTACTGGTTCAATATATCAATCAGGAACATGGTCAAACAAATCAATATATGTTACATTAACAAAATCAAGTATAGGAACAACAACGTATGAAAGTGTAACAGGATCAGCACAAACAATAACATCAACAGATAGCGCAACAAAAATTAGTGCAGATGGAACAACAACAGTAAGAGTAAAAACAACAGATGGAATAAATACAGTATATAGTAAAGAATATGTTATAAAAATAGATACAGTAGCACCAACAGCTGGAAAAATGGCATTAAAATTAGACAACAGCAGTGGAGGAGATTATACTGAAAATACATGGACAAATCATAGTGTATATGCAGCATTAACAAACGGAAGTGATACACTAAGTGGTCACAAATCAACAACATACAGCATAACAGGTGGAGCAACAGTATCAAATGCAACAGCAGCAACTACTTTAGCAACAACTAATACATATACGATAAAAGTAACAACAGTAGATAATGCAGGAAATAGTGCAACAAGAACACAAATAGTAAAAATAGATAAAGAAGCTCCAACAGCACCAGAAATAACAAATCCAAGTAATGGGGCATGGACAAATGGAAACGTAACAATTACAGCAAAATCAACAGATGCACATTCAGGAATAGACAAGATAGAATGGTATGAAAATGGAGCCTGGACAACAAGAGCATTAACAACAACAGATGGAACTGGAGTAATAACTTACACAGCAGATAGAAATGAAACAATAAGATTTAGAGCAGTAGATAAAGCTGGAAATGCTTCATCTGAAAGTACAACAGTAGTAAAGATAGACAAGACAAGTCCATCAGATATAGCGCCAACAGTGGTAAGCACAACCAATACAATAACAGTAACAAGCAAACAAACAGATAGTTTGTCAGGAATAAAATCAGGAACAATACAATATGCAATAATGAAAGGCACAACCTGGTCGGCATGGCAAACATCAAATCAGTTTACTGGATTAACACATAACACAGAATATAAAGTAAAAACAAAAGTTACAGACAACGCAGGAAATACAAAAGAATCATTAACAACAACAATAGTAACTAAGAAATTACAAGCAGGTTCACTTACATTAACAATAGGAACAAATTCAGGTTCAGCTTATAGTGAAGGAACTTGGACAAAATCAGACGTATATGTCACATTAAATAAAGCATCAACAGGAACAACAACATATGAAAGTTTAGCAGATTCGGCACAGACAGTAGTAGCTGGAACAGCTAGTAATGTAAAAATTAACACAACAGGAACAACAACATTAAAAGTAAAAACAACAGATGGCAGCAACACAGTATATAGTAAAGAATATGTTATAAAAATAGATAAAGTAGTGCCAACAGCAGGAACGTTAACAATGAAAAAAGGAAGCAACACAGGCGCTACATACAGTAACAATACATGGACAAATCAGAGCGTATATATAGAAAAAATCAATGGAACAGATAAAGAGAGCGGACATAAATCAACAGTATATAGCATAACAGGAAAAGCAACACTTAATAATCAAACAGGAAGCAATACTTTGACAGATGAAGGAACATATACAGCAAAAGTTACAACAACAGATAATGCTTTAAATAGCTCAACAAGATCATATACAATAAAAATAGATAAAACAGCGCCAACAAATACAGCTCCAACAGTTACAGTAACAACAAATTCTATAACAGTAACAAATAAGCAGACAGATGCTTTATCAGGAATAGCAAGTACACAATATGCATTAAAAACAGGAAGTACTTGGTCAGCATGGCAGACATCAAATGTATTTAATAATTTAACAACAAATAAAACATATAGTGTAAAAACAAAGACAACAGACAATGCTGGAAACTCATCAGAATCAGCAGAACTAAGCATAACAACAAATAATTTAACAGCAGGAAGCTTAACATTAAAGCATACAGATGCAAATGGTGACGCATATACAGTAAATACATGGACAAAAGACAGCATCTATGTAGCATTAACAAAAGGCTCAGCTGGAACAACAACATATGAAAGCATATCAGGTTCAGCACAAACAGTAGCAGCTGGAACCACAGCAGCAACAACAGTAACTACAAATGGAACAACAACATTAAGAGTAAAGACAACAGATGGAATGAACACAGTATATAGTCAAGAATACATAATAAAGATAGATAAAGAAGCACCAACAAATGCAGCACCAACAGTTAATGCAACCACAAATTCATTAACAGTAACAAATAAGCAAATAGACAATCTATCAGGAATAGCAAGTGTACAATATGCAATCTATAAAGGAAATAGCTGGTCAGCATGGCAAACATCAAACCAATTTACAGGATTAATACATAACACAACGTACAAAGTAAAAACAAAGACAACAGATAAAGTAGGAAATGCATCAGAATCAGCAGAAAATACAACAGCTAAAACATCAAACCTAGTAGCAGGAACATTAACATTAACTCATAACACAGCATCAGGATCAGCATATACATCAAATACATGGACAAAAGACAGTGTATATGTGGCATTAGTTAAAGCATCAACAGGAACAACAACATATGAAAGTATAACAGGTTCAGCACAATCAGTTGGCTCAGGAACAACAGCAGATACAACAGTAACTACAAATGGAACAACAACGTTAAGAGTAAAAACAACAGATGGAACAAACACAGTATATAGTAGTAACTATGTAATAAAAGTTGATAAAGCAAAGCCAACAGCAGGAACACTAACAATGAAGTTAGGAAGTAGCACTGGAAACGCATATACGAGCAATAGTTGGACAAATCAGAACGTATGGCTACATAAAAACGATGGTTCAGATACTTTAAGTGGACACAAATCAACAACATATACAGTTTCGGGAGCAAACTTAACAAATCAAACAGTGGATAATACAATAAGCACAGAAGGAACATATACAGTAACAGTTACAACATACGATAATGTAAACAATAGTAGCACAAATTCATACAATGTAAAAATAGACAAAACAGCCCCAACAACCACAGCACCAACAGCAACATCAACAACAAACGGAATTACAGTAACATTCAAACAAACCGATAGTTTATCAGGAATAAATGCATCAACAAAGCAATATGCAATATATAAAAACGGAGCATGGTCAGCATGGCAAACATCAAATTCATTTACAGGATTAACATACAACACATCATATAAAGTAAAAACAAAAGTAAGCGATAATGCTGGAAACTCGTCAGAATCAACAGAACTAAGCATATCAACTAAAAATCTAACAGCTCCAACATTAAGTTTCAAGTTAGAAAATAACTCAGGAAGTGATTACACAGTAGGAAGCTGGGTAGGAAAAAATGTATATGTAACATTAAACAAAGCAACATCAGGAACATCAACTTATGAAAGTTTACAAGGTTCAGCACAAACAGTAGCAGCAACTACAGCAGCAACAACAATTTCTACATCAGGAACGACAACATTAAGAGCAAAAGTAACAGATGGAACAAACACAATATATAGCAATAATTACGTAGTAAAAGTAGATAAAAATGCACCTACAAATGTAGCACCAACAGCAACAAGTACAACAAATTCAATTAGTGTTGCATCAAAGCAAACAGACAATTTATCAGGATTGAATTCGTCTACATTACAATATGCAATTTACAAAGGAAATAGTTGGTCAGCATGGCAAGCATCAAATACATTTACAGGATTAACGCACAATACGGCTTACAAAGTAAAGACAAAAGTAAGCGATAATGTAGGAAATACATCAGAATCAACAGAGCTAAGCATATCAACAAAACAATTAACAGCAGGAGGCTTAACATTAAAACATACAAATTCAAGTGGAGCAGCTTACACAGCAAACACATGGACAAAAGATAATGTTTATGTAACACTAAATAAAGCAGCATCAGGAACATCAACTTATGAAAGTGTATCAGGCTCAGCACAAACAGTAGCAGTAGGGACAACAGCAGATACAACAGTAAATACAAATGGAACAACAACATTAAGAGTAAAGACAACAGATGGAACGAATACAGTATATAGCGGAAATTACATAATAAAGAAAGATGCACAAAATCCAACAGCAGGAACATTAACAATGAAGCTAAATAATAGTTCAGGAGGAGCATACACATCAGGAAATTGGACAAACCAAAGCGTATGGCTACACAAAAATGATGGATCAGATACCCTAAGTGGTCATAAATCAACAACATATACAGTTGCAAGTACAAGTATAACAAATCAAACAGCAGATAACACAATAAGCACAGAAGGAAAGTATACAGCAACAGTAACAACATATGATAATGTATCAAACAGTAGCACCAGAAATTACACAATAAATATTGATAAGACAGCACCAACAACAATAGCACCAGGAGTTAAAACTACAACAAATTCAATTACCATAAGTAGTAAACAAACAGATGCATTATCAGGAATAGCAAGCGTACAATATGCACTATATAACGGAAGCAGTTGGTCAAGCTGGCAATCATCAAATACATTTACAGGATTAACAACAAACAAAGTATACAAAGTAAAGACAAAGACAACAGATAAGGCCGGAAACAGTAGTGAATCAATCGAAGCATCAGCTACAACAACCAACCTTACAGCAGGAACTCTCACAATGAAGTTAGGAAGTAGCTCAGGTGGAGCATACACATCAGGAACATGGACAAATCAGAATGTATATGTGACATTAAATAAAGCAACAACAGGAACAACAACATATTTAAGTACTGATAGTTCAGCACAAACAGTAGCAGAGACTGCATCAGCAACAACAATTAATAAAGAAGGAACATCAATATTAAAAGTAAAGACAACAGATGGAATTAATACAGCATATAGTTCAGAATATACAATAAAGATAGACAAGACAGCACCAACAACAGCGGCACCAACAGCAAGCAAAACAACAAAATCAATAACAATAACATGTAAACAAACTGACGGTCTATCAGGAATAAATGCATCAACAAAACAATATGCAATATACAAAGATGGAGCATGGTCAGCATGGCAAACATCAAATGTATTTAATAATTTAACATCAGGAAAAGAATATCAAGTAAAAACAAAAGTAAGTGATAATGCTGGAAACTCAGCAGAATCAACAGCAACAAAAGTCACAACAACAACACTAACAGCAGGAACATTAAACTTGAAATTAATAAATAGTACTGGTGCAAACTATACAGCAGGAACATGGACAAATCAGAATGTATATGTAACATTAAATAATGGCTCAGCCGGAACAACAACATATGCAAGTGTATCAGGTTCAGCACAATCAGTAGCCTCAACAACAGGAGCAACAACAATAGAGGCAGCAGGAACAACAACATTAAAAGTAACAACAACAGATGGAACAAACTCTGTAAGCAATACTTATGTAATAAAAATAGATAAGACAGCTCCAACAGCAGGAACACTTACTATGAAGCTAAATAGTAGTACAGGAGCAGCTTACACAGCAAACACATGGACTGCTAATAGCATACATGTTCATTTAAATAACGGTTCAGACGAAACAAATGGAAGTGGCCATAAATCAACATCATATAGCATAACAGGCCCAACGACAGCTTCTGGAACAAATGATGTAACATTAACAACAACAGGAACATATACAGCTAAAATAACAACAACAGATAATGCTGGAAATAGTGCAACAAGAACAGTAACAATAAAGATAGATAAAGAAAAACCAGCAACACCAACAATAACAAATGCAAAAAATAACACATGGACAAACGACAATGTAACAGTAACAATCAAATCTTCAGACAATCATTCAGGAATAGACAGAATAGAATGGTATGAAAATAATGCATGGACAACAAGAGCATTAACCACAACAAATGGAACAGGAACAATTTCATACACAGCAAATAGAAATGAAACAGTAAGATTTAGAGCAGTAGATAAAGTTGGAAATGTATCAGCAGAAGCAACAACTATAGTAAAAATAGATAAGACAGCACCAACAAATACAGCCCCAACAGCAACAGTTACAGCACAATCAATAACAGTAACATGTAAGCAAACTGATAGTTTGTCTGGAATAAAATCAGGAACAACACAATATGCATTAAAAACTGGAGACACATGGTCAGCATGGCAAACATCAAATACATTTACAAAATTAAAACAATCAACATCTTATGTAGTAAAAACAAAAGTAACAGATAACGCTGGAAACTCAGCAGAATCATCAGAAACAACAGTATATACATCAAAGCTTGCCGCAGGAACATTAACATTAAAGTATACAGATGCAAGTGGAGCAACTTACACATCAAATACATGGACAAAAGATAATGTATATGTAACACTAAATAATGGCTCAGCCGGAACAACAACATATGCAAGTGTATCAGGTTCAGCACAATCAGTAGCCTCAACAACAGGAGCAACAACAATAGAGGCAGCAGGAACAACAACATTAAAAGTAACAACAACAGATGGAACAAATACATCAACAAATTCCTACATAATAAAGATAGATAAAACAGCTCCAACAGTAGGAACATTAACAATGAAGTTGGGAAGCAGCACAGGAACAACATATACATCCGGAAATTGGACAAACCAAAATGTATGGGTACACAAAAATGATGGTTCAGATAGTCAGAGTGGACACAAATCAACAACATATACAATATCAGCAGCAAGTTTAACAAATCAAACAGCAGATAATACTCTAACCAAAGAAGGAAAATATACTGCTGTAGTAACAACAACTGATAATGTATCAAATAGCAGCACAAAGAATTACAACATAAACATAGACAAGACAGCACCAACAACAGTAGCACCAACAGCATCTCAGACAACAAATTCGATAACAGTAACAAATAAACAAACAGATGCTTTATCAGGAGTATCAAGCACACAATATGCAATATACAATGGAAGCAGTTGGTCAAGTTGGCAATCATCAAATGTATTTAGTGGATTAACAACCAATAAAACATACAAAGTAAAAACAAAAACAACAGATAAAGCTGGAAACTCATCAGAATCAGCAGAGTTAAGCGTAACAACAAGTAACTTAACAGCAGGAAGCTTAACATTAAAACACACAAATGCAAGTGGAACAGCATATACAGCAAACACATGGACAAAAGATAGCGTATATGCAACATTAAATAATGGTTCAGCTGGAACAACAACATATACAAGTATATCAGGTTCAGCACAAACAGTAGCAGTAACATCATCAGCAACAACAATTACAACATCAGGAACAACAAAATTAGTAGTAACAACAACAGATGGAACAAATACTGCAAAAAGTGGTGAATACATAATAAAAGTAGACAAAAATGCACCAACAAACACCGCACCAACAACTAGTGTTACAACAAATTCGGTAACAGTAACATGCAAACAAACAGATAGCTTATCAGGAATAAACGCATCAACAACACAATATGCAATATATAAAGGAAGTAGCTGGTCAGCATGGCAAACATCAAATAAATTCACTGGATTAACACATAACACATCATACAAAGTAAAAACAAAAATAAGTGATAACGTAGGAAATTCAGGAGAATCAGCAGAAACAACAGTTTCAACATCAAAACTAGCCGCAGGCAGCTTAACGCTAAAGCATACAAATGCAAGTGGAGCAGCCTACACATTAGGAAGCTGGTCAACAACAGATATATATGTAACATTAACAAGAGCTTCAACAGGAACGACAACTTATGAGAGCATATCAGGTTCAGCACAAACAGTTGCAACAGGAACAACAGCAGCAACCACAATAACAACAGCAGGAACAACAACATTAAGAGTAAAGACAACAGATGGAACAAACACAGTATATAGTAGCAACTATGTAATAAAAATAGACAAAACAAAACCAACCGCAGGAACAATGACAATGAAGCTAGGATCAAGTTCGGGTAGTACATATACAAGTGGAACATGGACAAATCAAAGCGTATACATTGCATTAAACAATGGTTCAGATGAAACAGGAGGAAGTGGACATAGTTCAACAACCTACAGCATCTCAGGAGCTGCAACACAATCAAATCAAACAGCAGCTCAAACATTAACAGCAGCAGGAAAATACACAATTACAATAACAACAAAAGACATAGCAGGAAATAGTTCAACTAGAACACAATATGTATACATAGACAAAACAAAGCCAACAGCTGGAACACTTACAATGAAGTTAGATTCAAGTACAGGCTCAAGTTACTTAAACAATACATGGACAAACCATAGCGTATACATATCTCTAAATAATGGTTCAGATGAAACAAACGGAAGTGGCCATAGCTCGACAACTTACAGCATTTCAGGCTCAGCAACACAATCAAATCAGACAGCAGCCCAAACATTGTTGGCAACAGGAACTTATAACATAACAGTAACAACAAAGGATAAAGCTGGAAACACATCTACCAATAATTATGTAATAAAGATAGATAAAAAAGCACCAAATGTTGGAACATTAACAATGAAATTAGACAGCACATCAGGGGAAAATTATACCAACGATACATGGACAAATCATAACATTTATATTGCGGTAAACAACGGAAATGATGCAAATAGCGGGCATCAGTCTACAACTTATAGCATCAGCGGACCTATAATGGTAACTAACTCAAGTGAGGCAAGAACACTAACAGCGGAAGGAACGTACACGGTTGTTCTAACCACGAAAGATATGGCTGGTAATACAGCAACAAGAACGTATACAATAAAAGTTGATAAGACTCCTCCTCAAGTACAACTTTCAAATAATGGTGGAGATTTTAACATAAAAAGTAGAGAGGAATTATTAAATTATAGTGATTATAATAAAATATCGAGTGAATGGACAACAAGAATTACTTATGGAAGTGCAAGTCATAATGATACAGATGTTGAAAATTCAAACTTTTATGGAAACTTTCCAAGTGTTGCTTTAAATCTAAATGTTTCATATAAAAATAGTGTATCTATATTTTCGAAGCAAAAATTAGATGTAACTAATATAGATAAAATTGTATTAAAAGCATTCTTATATGAAAATGGTCCAAATAATGACATGATAAATACAACTAGATTTGGCTTAGCAACAAGTGATGCTGAAGCAGATAAAAACTGGCTAACATATGTTCAAAAAGAATATAAGGGTTCTCCTGAAACTTGTGAAAACGGAACAGTTGCTCAAACAGTAAACTATGAAACTTTTGAAATTGATACAACTAGCATAGTTGGTGAGTATTATGTACAATTAAATGTATCTCATAATTTTCTTGGAGGATATACAGCCACTACACACATTGAAACTATGTATTATGAATATAACTCATCAACAGTGGGAAATATGAGTTCAAAAATAAGTTGTAGCGATAATAATGGAATATCAAATGTACGTTACTCTTGGTCTACTTCTTCCACTCAAGAGCCAGCAAATTGGACCAATATAACTAATAATTCATTAGTAAATCAAAAATTAAAAAAAGGTTCATATTATTTATGGGTTAAAGCCACTGACAATGTTGGAAATGAAAAAATATTTGTAAGTAGCCCTTATAATGTTAATTACGAAATTTCATATGATACAAATGGTAGTTCTCAGCCTCCAAAAACACAGACGAAAATTCCAGGAAAGCAATTAACATTAACAGAAGAAATACCCACTAGAAGAGGTTATACTTTTAAGTGTTGGAACACTAAAGAGGATGGAACTGGAACAAATTATTATCCTGGTAGCATATATCAAAATGATGAATCTATTACATTATGTGCAATTTGGAACAGAAACATTGTCCCAGATCTTCGAAAGCCTAATGTTACTTTCACACAAACACCATCAGAACTTACCTCTGGAAATGTAACAGTAAATGTTTCTATATCATCAGATTTAATATCAAGGGGATATACTTTGCAAACAAGTAAAAATTATAATACTGGGTGGACTGATGCATCTTCACAAATTGCAACTGAAAACTATGATAGAATATATGCAAGGCTAAGAGATAATAATGGAAACTTTGGAGATTATGTAACATATATTGTAAAAAATATAGATAAGTATCCACCAGTAATACAACAAATAACTGTGGTTTCAAATGGAATAAAATTAACTGTAATAGATCCTTACAATGGCGTAATTACTGGATATGCTATTACAGAAAATAATGCTCAGCCAAGCACCTTTATAGATTGTTATGTTGGAACATTAGATACAACTATAACAAATATTGCACTTACAAAAGGAAAAACATATTACATCTGGGTAAGAGATAGAATGAACTTTATAACATATAAAACAATAACTATTTAGTAAAGAAACCGCAATGCTTTATAAATAAGCATTGCGGTTATTTAATAAAATGTATAGTTGTTAAATGCAAGTTATCATTTTCCTATTATATACGGATCACTTTCTGTTCCACTTCCACTTTTGGCTTTAATACCTAAATTTAGTGAGACCACTGGTGCTAAGCGATTGTCGTCAGCAGAAGTATTACCATTTGAAAAAAATAACTCATTACCATATAAAATTTCATTAGTTATCTTACGAATACCAAAATGTGCAAATGAATCACTTGAAATGCAGTAAATAAATCGAGAGGCAAGCCAAAATTTTGTCCCTGTTTCAAATATCATATTGTAAAAAATAGAAGTATTGTAGTATAAACTTAATTGTAAATTTCCATAATAAGTTTGTACACTTGTCAAGTTTGCAACTGTTTGTCCTGTTGTCTTGGATGTTGCTGGTAAAACTGTATAAATATTGTCACTTTCTGTTTTTCCTCCAGGATTCAATTTGGATTGAGCAGTTTTATTTGCATCTGATGTTATAACTTGAGTTCCATCTAATATATCACTTACATTTACTCCTGAATATTTTTCTTGTGCATATATTTCAGGGTATTGAGCGTTCCTTCCAGAATATTTCTTTGTAGTTCCATATTGTATGGTTCCTGCTTTATATGAGTTTTTAGCAAATTTTCCACTTTCATTCATTTCTGACTCTAAATCTTCTATATTTAAGTGTCTCGCTGTCGCTCCTAAATTAGCATTTCCATATCTCTTTTTACATATATCATTTAATAAATATACTCCATTATTATAGCCTATTGTACCGGAAAAATATACTGTATTTTGACTACTACTTGGAACTCCAAATATTTTGGTTATATTTCCATCATTATCAAGCTCCATAATTCTCCATGATGTTGGATCGTATGTTTTATCTATTGTTTGTGCATTACTATATCCGCTTTTGCTTGAACTCAACTCATATCCAGTATTGGGTATGTCAGGTTCATATTTAACATAGTCTCCTATTGATATACCTTTTGATATTGTATAAGGATTATTTTTAGAACCATTGCCTCCAGCAATATTGATAGTTGATTCAAATGCTACAACTGGAGCAATTCTTTTATCTGTTCCACCATTGTAGTTGTTAGAACTAAACATATAATATGCCCCAAGGTTACTATTATTAATATTTCTAAAACCAAATGATGAATTAATATAATTAGAACTGCAATCTACATCACGTGATGCTAACCAGAAAGTCGTTCCTGTTCCATATATCATATTATAAAAATTAGGATCTTTATAATATGACACTAATTGGTCACCACCATATAAAGTTTGAGTACAAGTTAGACTAGTAACAGCTGACCCTGTTGAATCATTCTCTGTCGCCGTGATATAAACTGGATTACTTTGAGTTCTACCATTTGGATTCATTTTTGACCTAGCTGACGAATTTTTATTATCTTTATCATTTATAATCTGGGTTCCATCAATTATATTACTTACTCCAACTCCAGAATATTTTTCTTGTGCATAAATACTTGGATAATTTGCAAAACTTCCTGTGTATCTTCTAGTTGTCCCATATTGTACAGTTCCTGATTTATAATTATCTCTTGCTGCTATTCCATCATCACTCATCCATGATTCTATATCCTCTATTGTTAGACTTTTGGCTACTGCTCCTAGGTTTGAATTACTATACCTATATTCACATATAATATTTAACAATAACACACCATTATTATAACCTCTTGCTCCACCAAATGAGATGGATTTCTGATTATTGTTTGGCACTCCAAATAATTTGGTTATCCTTCTGTTTTCATCTACTTCCATGATTCTCCATTCTGTTGGATCATAGCTTGTGTCTATAATTTGATTTTTATTGTATCCACTTTGAGCAGATTTTAAATTATATCCAGTGTTTGGTGTATCTGGTTTGTAATTTACATATTCTCCGACGTGAGGAAACTTTAACTTAATTGTATACGTTCTGCTGCTTGAATTACCGACATTATCTTTCGTGGTTAGAACAGAAATTTAAAATTTTAAATAAAAATTAATAAACATTTTTTTATGTGCTATTTTTTATGAAATTAAAATATAAAGTGTTGAATATAAAATATTTATAATTTCATTAGTGAATAATAAATTGATTTTAAAATAAATTCTAAATTAAACCTGAACTATAAAAACTTAATTTGTCAGAGATTCATTTCACTAATTTCTATCTTCATGTTCTAACCTCGAAAGATAATGTTGGCAATTCAAGCAGTAAAACGTATATAATATATATCGCCAAGTTGAAAATAGGAGACTATGTTCAATATATACCTGATAATATCAACTCAACTTATACCCTAAAAGCTATCTACAGTGGATATGATAAAGATCAAATTATAGATACAAGCTATGATCCAACAGAATGGAGAATAATGGATATAAATGAATTAGGCAATATAACAAAATTATTTGGATCTACAACTGAAAATAAGAGTACAGTATGGTTTAAAGGACCAATTGGATATAATAATGGAGTATATTTATTAAATGATATATGCAAAACGAGATATGGAAATGCAATCTTAGGAACAACAGCAAGGAGTTTAAATATAGAAGATATAGAATTAGGAATGAGTGCTACAGGAATAGTAAAAAGAAATGAAAATAAAGGATACTATAATAATAGTATACAATATGGAACAACAAAAACATTTACAGGAAGTAATATACAATATCCATCAATATATGCACACGAAAAATATTCTGGAACAAATATAAGTAATGTATCAAATGGAACACAAATTATTGCTGGAAACATAGACATAATAGCACAGGCTAAAATGAATCCAAATGGAAAAATAGGAAGTGATAACATATATAAAACTTTACCAACAACGTCAGAGACAACTCAGTTAGCCTCAAATGTTCTAACGTGTACGCAGACATATTATTATTGGGGTAATACATCTAATTCATACTTTAATGATATAGACTTCTATAATATGATATTTGGAACTGATACAAATTTCTGGATTGCATCGCGCTATACTGGCTGCCTTTCAGGTGATTCATATGTGTATTGGGGTATTCGAAATGTCGATGGCAATGCTTTGGGAGGTCTGAATTTTTTTGCCTCTGATGGTAGTCGTAGCTATGATAACCCTTTAACACCTGTAGTTTATATATCTTCTGGAATTCAAATAAAGAGTGGAAGTGGAACAATAAATGAACCATATATATTAGAAAAATAAATCTGTTTCACTCCAAATTAGTTAATGTCATTAATATTTACCAAGCATTTTTCTATCAGTCAAATGTAAAATTTTAGTACAAGTACACAAAAAAAGAATTCTTTTTCCGCATATACGAATTAGAATTCTTTTTTATATTTTATTTAATTTTCCAAATATTATTTTCTGCGTCAAACATTTCTATATATTCACTAGATAATGATACAATAGGTCTTAGATATTCTCCTTTCGTATCGTAATAATTATTAGAACTAAAAGTATAGTGTCCAAATATTTGTGGACCAGCCATTCTAATTCCTAATAGAGCAGCATTAGATGTGGTTTCAGTCAAAGTTGCAGATATCCAATAATATTCATCACTGTATAATAATTGTGATGCTTTTCCTAAATTAGCCTCATTAATTGGAAGCGTGTAGAATGTTTTGGTAACGGTTAATCCTCCATTATTAGCGTGACCGTAAAGAACTTGACACAAAACTATTTGAATATTCTGCACTATCTTTATATGGATCAACTGTTTTTAATATATCAGGCTTATAAATATTAGTTGTATTTATTCCTGAGTCAGGGTGCTTAGAATATTCTGATGGGTAATAGCTATTCAACGTATACGTATGTAAACTACCATATGTTATATTATCGCATATATGAGCATTTCTAACGGAAAATCCCGTATCTGTCAAATTTTTTTCTATGTCTATTAGATTTACACTTCTTGCTTTTATATTTTTTTCATTATTACTATATAACTGTTCGCATATATTATTAAGAATATAGACCCCATTATTATATCCTTGGATATAATTTAAATATAAAGGACTATTCGTAACACGATCACTTATAACATCAATATATTTTCCATTATTAAAGTCGAAGATTCTCCATTTTAATGATGTATCCTGAGATATTAGCTGGTTTTGATTATAACCAGAGTAAATAGCATATAAGTTATAACTATTAGATAAAGAAGGTGAATAATCAATGTAGTCTCCTATATGCGGAAATCTTAACTTTATTGTATATGTTCTCGTTGCTGTATTCTGAGCTATATCTTTCGTGGTTAGAACATGAAGATAGAAATTTGATAATCCTAAACAATTTATAGACTAATTGTAATATAAATGTGATTTAATTTTTAAGCTAAAGTAATAAATCAGAATTGAAAGATTTTATCTATCAATTCTGATTTAAATTATTATATTTAATACAACTTAAAATTTATAAATTAATTACATTATTTTTATTTTCCTATTACATAAGGATCACTTTCTGTTCCACTCCCACTCTTTACTTGGATTCCAGATCCTAGAGAAACAACGGACGCAAAGCGAAGGTCGTCGCTGCGGCTGTCACCGTACGAATAGAACAAGTAACCGCCGTTCAAGTTACTTCTGTAGACATGGCGAAGACCGAAACCCGCAGTTGGGACGTCCGAATCGCAGTGGACATAGCGCGACGCAAGCCAGAAATATGTTCCTGTTCCAAATATCATACTATAAAAGTTTGAATCATCATAATATGAACTTGATTGTGAAACATTATAATATGTTTGTGTACATGTTAGGTTTGTTTTTGATGGTCCTGTTGTTTCTGATGTCTCTGGTAATGTTGTATATATGTTATCACTTCCTGATTTTCC